>Ga0335085_10000910_pt1 | contig 72219 bp, 61 predicted proteins | sample Lox_Sample_45_FD_206712 | JGI IMG/M metagenome (GOLD analysis project Ga0335085, IMG submission 206712) | Soil microbial communities from Loxahatchee National Wildlife Refuge, Florida, United States - Lox_Sample_4.5 | ecosystem: Environmental > Terrestrial > Soil > Wetlands | place: USA... | reverse complement strand
AGTCGTTTTTGTTTTGTTCCGGCAAAATCACTTCCCGGATTTTAAAACGCGCCGCCGCCAGGACCTTCTCCTTGATGCCGCCCACGTGCAGCACGCGGCCGCGCAGGCTGATTTCGCCGGTCATCGCGACTCCCGGACGCACGCGCTGTTTCAACAACAACGACGCCAGTGCCGCCACGATGGCCACCCCCGCGCTCGGGCCGTCCTTGGGCGTCGCGCCGGCGGGCACGTGAATGTGCAAATCCAATTTGTTGTAATCGCTCAGGTCAATCCCGATTTTCTTGGCCTGGCTCCGCAGGTAACTCAATGCCGCCTGGGCGCTTTCCTTCATGACGTCCCCGAGCGAGCCGGTCAGCAGCAGGTTGCCCCGGCCGCGCATCCGCGTGGCTTCGATGAACAAAATCTCGCCGCCGACCGGAGTCCAGGCCAGGCCGGTGGCAATACCGAACTCGGTGATTTTTTCCGCCGTTTCGGAAACAAATTTTGGCGCCCCCAGAAAGTCCTTCAGCGCGAGACCCGCAATCACCACCGGCCGCTTGACCTTGCCATCGGCGAAAATTTTGCGGGTGGCTTTGCGCGCCAGGGCAGCGATTTCCCGTTCCAACTGGCGCACGCCGGCCTCGCGGGTGTATTCCTGGATCAACCGGCGCAAGGCGGCCTCGGTGAACTTCATTTCCCGCCGCGTGAGGCCGTGTTCTTCGATCTGGCGCGGCACAAGATAACGTTTGGCGATTTGCAGTTTCTCGGATTCGGTGTAACCGGGCAATTCAATGACTTCCAGCCGGTCACGCAACGCGGGATGAACCGGGTCGAGCCAGTTTGCGGTGGTGATGAACAGCACGCGCGACAGATCGAACGGCAAATCGAGGAAATGGTCGGTGAACGTGTTGTTTTGCGCCGGGTCGAGCACTTCCAGCAGCGCCGACGCCGGGTCGCCCCGGAAATCCGCGCCCACCTTGTCCAGCTCGTCCAGCAGGATGACCGGGTTACGGCTCTCGATGCGGCGGAGGGTCTGGATGATGCGTCCGGGCAGGGCGCCGACGTAGGTGCGCCGGTGGCCGCGAATCTCGGCTTCGTCGCGCATGCCGCCGAGCGCGATGCGCGCAAACTTGCGACCCAAGGCGTCCGCCACGCTTTTGCCGAGCGAAGTTTTCCCGACGCCGGGCGGGCCCACCAGACAAAGAATCGGGCCTTTGATCTGTTTCCGCCGTTTGATGACGGCGATAAATTCGAGCAGCCGGTCCTTGATTTTCTCCAGCCCGAAATGCTGCTCGTTCAAAATCCGCTCGGCGGTCTTCAAGTCCAGCTTGTCCTCGGTTTCCCTTTCCCAGGGCAGACTTAATATCCAATCGAGATAATTGCGCGAAACGGCGTATTCGGCCGCGGCCGGCGGGGTTTGCTGAAGCCGCTCCAATTCCTGCAACGCGGCCTTGCGCGCCTCGTCCGGCATCGGCGTCTGCTCAATTTTTCCACGCAACGTCTTGACTTCATTCGCGCCCGGATCGGCTTCACCCAGTTCGCGTTGGATGGCGCGCATTTGTTCGCGCAAAAAAAAGTCGCGTTGGGTCTTGGCGATGGACGTGGCGACGTCGCTCTGAATTTTTGAGCTCAGCGTCAGCACTTCGTGCTCGCGATTGAGCATGGGCAGGAGCTTTTTCAGGCGTTCATGGACCGAAACGGTTTCGAGCAATTCCTGGCGGTCGGCGAGTTCGAGGTTCAGGTTGGCGGCGACGAGGTCGGTAAAATGGCCGGGTGCGTCCATGTTCATCGCAGCCACCTTCACATGATCGGAGAGAGCGGCGGAGAGCTTGGCGATCTCCTGAAACTGTTTTTGCGCGTTGCGGAATAACGCCTGCACTTCAATCGAATCCTCCGTCACGTCACGCAACAGTTCATAAGTGGCGCGCAGGTACGGCTCGGCGGGCGCATAATCCTTGATGCGGATGCGCCACAGGCCTTCCACCAGCATGCGGGCGGTGCCATCGGGAAACTTCACCATCTTCACCAGCCGCACCACGCAGCCGATGTGGTGCAAATCCTCGGGCAAAGGCTCGGCCACGTCCGATTTAATTTGCAGCACAGCGCCGATCAGCCGGTCGCCCGCCACCGCATCGTCCACCAGCCGCAGGCTCGGGCCGGTCTCCACGAGTAACGGGACGATCGCCGCGGGAAAAATTACAATGTCGGACAGGCCGAGGATCGGCAGGGTCTCCGGAAGCGAACGCGAAGAAATGCGAGAAGGCGACGCCGCCGGATTTTCGGGCGCGTCCAGAATGCTGACAAACTCCGTTTCTGGCGAGGTCATCGCTGCTCCTGCTTTCAGTTTAGATGCCGCCGAACCTGAAAAGTTCAGGCAAGACTTAGTTCCCTTCGGCGATCGGCACCTTGGTGGTCTTGGAAAGCGGCTGGCGTGCCAAAGGCACGTCAATCCGCAAAAAACCGTTCACATAGGCCGCTTTCGCCTGGCTGAGGTCGTAACCCGCAGGCAGTTCCAGCACGCTTTCGAACGGCCCGTAACTGATTTCCATGACCAGGAAACTGCATTTGGGGGCGCGGCAACCATCGGGTCTGTTGCCGCTGATGCGGAGACAGTTGCCCTCGACGGTGATCTCGAGGCTGTCGCTCTTCATACCGGCCAACTCCACTTTGACGACCAGCCCCGTGTCGGTCACGTACACGTCGGTGTTCGGCACCCAGTGACCGCTGACCGCGCCTTCACGGCCCCGCACCCCCACGGCCCGGGAAATAAAGTGCACCGCTGAACTTGCTTTTGTTACGGCCATGATTCGAAATGATGTTGTCTGAACTGCAAATAAGCAAGCGAAAGAAATTACTTCATTCGGACGACGACCTCACGACGTCTGCCCTTGCGCGCGTGAAAAACGATCGAACTCTGTTGCGTCGATAACGCTCCCGGCGCCGAACAGCCACAGTGGGTGCCACGCTGGAAACTGAATCGGCGCGGGCGGAAACGCCCCCACAACAGCAGCCCGGCCGCCAGCGCCACGATTAACAACGAAACGACTTGTTGCCAGTTCATTGGAGTAACATAACCGCAATTGCCGTCCGCGCAACCGGATTTTGGAACAACCGCCCGAGGGAGGCGCGGATTGTCCCCGATCCGCAACGATGGGTTCCCGGTAATTGCTGCGATGGGACGACGCGCGCCCGCCGGTGTCGGGTTTTCGACATTGCGCTTTCAGCGCGTGCCCTTAGGCTGCCCGCATGGCTGCTCCATTTCGTTATCAGCACCGCGTCATCTATGCCGAATGCACTATCGGCAACCACGTTTATCATTCGCACTACCTTGGTATGCTCGAGGCCGCTCGCGGTGAATTGATGCGTTCACTTGGCTCCACCGTCCAGGTATGGCAGGAGCGCGACGTAATTTTCCCCATCGTGGAAGCCCGGCTGAAATTCAAATCACCGGCGCGCTATGACGATTTGTTGACGATCGAGGTCCGGCCGACGCTGGCCTCAGGCGTGCGTGTGAACTTCAGCCACCGCGTCGTGAACCAGACCGGGGAACTGATTCTCGAAGCCGAAACGTTTCACGTCTGCACGGGACTGAATGAAAAACCGAAACGCGTGCCGCCGGAATTGGCCGCGCGCCTCGGAACCAGCCATTGAAGATTCGCTGCCCGAAACTCCTTGGGAAACTGCTTCGATGCTCTAGTATTCGACCATGATCAGATTCCAAGCGGGCCATCGAACTGCGCTTGTCTGTTTGCTTTTGGCCCTCGCGGTTCTGGCTGTTTATTGGCCGGTGCGGCATTACGATTTTATTGACTATGACGACGATAATTATGTTTTCGACAATTCCGCAGTGCGGGCCGGCTGGAGTTGGGGGGGTATCGAATGGGCATTTGTCGACCGGCAAGCGGTCAACTGGCATCCATTGACGTGGCTTTCGCACATGACCGACTGTCAGTGGTTCGGACTGAATCCGGGCGCGCACCACCTGATCAACGTACTGTTCCACTGCGCAAATTCGGTTCTATTGCTGTTGCTGCTGAATACCTTGACCGGTGCTTTCTGGAGAAGCGCCTTTGTGGCGGCGGTGTTCGCGCTACATCCATTGCGGGTGGAATCCGTCGCCTGGATTTCCGAGCGCAAAGACGTGTTGAGCGGCTGTTGCTTCATGCTGACTCTCTGGATGTATGTGCTGTACGCGCAGGCCAGACGTGCTTCCGGACCAGATCGGATCAGAGGCCGGCGCGGGATTTTTTACACGTTGTCTGTCTTTTTTTTCCTTTTGGGACTCCTGTCGAAGCCGATGGTGGTTACCATACCATTGGTGTTGCTGCTGCTGGACTGTTGGCCGTTGCAGCGGTTGACGTTTTTTAAGCCGAATGAGCCCTTGCCATCAGGCGCCGGGAGCATTTCTCCGGAACCATGCCGGAGTGTGTTCTTCGAAAAGTGGCCCTATTTTTTGCTTTCGGCAGTTTTTGGAATCATCACGTTGTGGGCGCAACAAAATGCCCTGCCGCCGCAAACGCTGAATTTATTTCCTCGCGTTGAAGGCATGGTGGTCGCCGTTTTCAGTTACCTCGAAAAATTGTTGTGGCCCCGGAACCTTTCGTTCCTCTACTTGCGCCCGGAACAGTTTCCCCCCGCCCAGGTGTTGCTTGCCCTGCTGGTCGTTTCAAGCATTTCCGCATTGGCGGTCTTGAACTTGCGTCGCCGCACTTGGCTCGCGGTGGGTTGGCTTTGGTTTCTGGTGATGCTGCTGCCGGTCACCGTGGTGATACTGAGCCGCCTTTTCATCGCCGACCGTTATACCTATTTGTCGGGAATCGGATTTTTCCTGATGGTGACCTGGGGAATCGGAGATGCGGCGGGTGCTTTGCTGTCACGCCGGATCCGGGGAGTCCTGGCCACGGTGTCGGCCGCGGTGATCCTGCTGATTTGCTCCGTTCTGACCCGTCAGCAACTTGCGTATTGGCAAAACACCAGGACGTTGATGGAACACGCCCTGAAGGTTGATCCAAACAATCACGTCGCCAGAATCAACCTGCACATTTATCTTTTTGAACTGGAGCATCCCGATATCCGGCAACCGCCGCCGATGGCAAACGGCGCAAAATCAATGCGGTAAGCGCAGTTTAAATCTGAAAATCCGACGACTTCTTCCCACGCTCCTTTTTCATCACCTTCACATTCGCATTTTCCTGGGTGACGAGGGAATAGGGCGGCACACTGTTGGTAAGAAATACATTGGCACCGATGGTACTGCCTTCGCCGACTACCGTATCCCCGCCCATGATCGTCGCACCTGCGTAAATCGTCACGCGATCTTCAATCGTCGGATGCCGTTTCTGCCCGCGCAGCGCCTGCCCGGCAGCGAGTGATTTCGCCACCAGACCCACGCCCTGGTACATCTTAACACGATCGCCGATGATGGACGTCTCGCCGACGACAGTGCCGGTGCAATGATCCACGAAAAAATGCGACCCGATTTGCGCGCCCGGATGCAAATCCATGCCCGTGCGCGAATGCGCCCATTCAGTCATGATGCGCGGAATCAGCGCGATATTTTTCAGATACAGCTCGTGTGCCAGTCGCTGCACGGAAATTGCCTCGACGAACGGATACGACACCAGCACCTCTTCCTTGCTCCTGGCCGCCGGGTCGCCGTCGTAAGCCGCCTCCATATCCATCTGCAGCATTTCCCGGATGCGCGGCAGGCTGCCCAGGAATTCCAGCGTCAAACTGTGCGCCGCCGAGCGCAGGCTTTTCTTCGGTAATTCCGGCGGCGGATTGTATTCGAGACTTTTGTAAATTTCGTCCTCGAGCGCGCCGAGCACCGAATCGAGCAATTCCGCCGTCACCACCTTGATTTCCGAGGAATGAATGGGTTTTTCGTCGAAGAAACCGGGAAACAGCAGGCGCAATAAATTCTGCGTGATGTTGGTGATGGCATGGTTGGACGGCAGATTTTTGCCGTCCAGATGGTTGATGCCCCCGACGCGCGCATACGACGCGACGAGGTCATTCGTCAATTTGGTGACCGTGTCCACAAGGGTGATTTACCAGAAAGCCACAGAGGCAGAAAGTCTAATTAACTTCGCGGTGGCGGCGTGAGGAGTCTTATTATTTTCGATTTACGATATACGATTTACGCGCCGTCGTGAAAAATTGGAAGGACTCGTAAATCGTAAATCGTAAATGCGTTTAATCCGTTTTACTGAAAATGTTGCCGAGGAAAAGCGGCTTGCGCGGAAAATCCAGCAACGGCTCAAATTTTTGGTCGAAGCCGTAATAATAATCTGGCCGTTCCAACGGCCAATACCACAAGCTGCCGTCCGCAGCGAGACTGAGGATGTAGCCCCATTCATTGACGAAACCAACCCCTTCTCCGCTAGCGATAGCGATCCAGTCCGAATGAGTGCCGAGACGAACCGGAGTGGCATTTTGCAGTTCGCGTTCATCACGGTAGGGATTCCAGCCTCGCCACCGATTCCAGGAAAAATCCCACAACCACAACGAGCCATCATCCTTAAGCGTGACCAATTTTTGTTTCGAGTCGGCTACCACCAGCCAGTTGGTTCCGCTACCAATGGGCAAATCAACTGGTGACCAATCGTAATCTCCGGAATGCGAAACGCGGAGCGAACGCTGGTCCGCCCAGATGCGGAATGTTCCGTCGTCGCGAATTCCCACTCGATAGTCCATGCCACGCCGCACTACCGCCATGCTGCGGAATTTACTGTGTCCCGGCCCCGCCATGGATTGAAGTGTCAGCTCCTGATCGATTTGGAGCGTCGTTTTGTTGGTGTCTGACGGATTGTAGATTCGGGTCCAAATACTGCCGTCCGTTTTGCGAAAATAGAGGTCATAGCCGTGTTGAGAAACCTCGGCCCAGTCTGATTCCGTGCCGAGCCGATACGGCGTGAAGGTCCGCAAGCCCGGCCACGGTTTATGCTTCAAGTCAAAACTATGCGGTCCCCAGCGCCAGAGTGTGCCATCGTTTTTCACTAGGAGCACTGAAAGAGAAAGCGGCTGCAAGCTGCTCCAATTTGTTTCGTTGCCGAACTGCACGAGATGGCGCATTTCTTCTTCGCTCATCTTCCCCTCGCCGGTCTTAACCGGGCCCGCTGGCAATGACTTTTCCGAAACCCACAACGTGCCATCGGTTTTAATTCCGACCCATTCCCACAGAGAACGCTTCACTGTAGTCCACTTGGGACCATCGAGAAAGCTGCCCGTAGCCACCGCGACTTTGAAATCGCCCAGCACGAAGTTATACAAGTTTGATGAGGTTGAACCGGGCACGAAATGTGTTGTCCAAATTCTCCCATCAGAGAGGCGGACAAAAATTTCATTTCCGCGCTCACTCAAGCTCGCGGGGTCAGCCAACGTTAATCGCGCCACACCGTGCGGCGGCTCGTACGGTGTGAGTTTGTCCCAGGCGCGATGGTAAATCGCCACCGTCGCGGCGATGGCAAAGGACAGAGATGCCGCCAACACGAGGAGATTCCGCAACCAGAGCTTCCAGCCGGGCGCAAAATGCCGAAAATTCCGGAATGCCAATCCCAGTAGTGCCAGCAGCATTACCGGCACGCCGATGAAGTAAATCAACCAGCCGTGCCAAAGCGGGTGGGTTACAAATTCTTCCGCCCGGGCGGCGATCATCAAAGACCAGCCCAGCATGATTGCCAAAACGGCTGGCGCGAGCGCCTGGAGCGTATTGCGCGTCAGCGTGGAAATATAAAATGAGACTGTTCCGATGGCGGTAGCCAATCCGGCAAACGTCAGCAAAGGCAGAAAACGACCGATCTCCACAATGCAGTGCCCAAAAATGGTTTGTGACAAGGCGGTCGGTATTTGTCTACCAAACACGGAACCGAAAGCGAGAAGCCCGATTTGAACATCCGGCAGCACCCATGTTCCCTCGAACAACAATGGCATCGCGACGCCAAACAGGATGGACAATAGCAAAACGACACACAGCTTTACCGTGAATTGGGCGCGTCGCGTCACTGGCAGGCAAAGTTGGGCCTCGTGTGTTCCCAGTTTTCGTTCCTCGGCCACGGCCGCACAGCCGATGAGAAAAGGCATCACCAGCCACAGTCCCCAGAAGATTTCGAGAATGAATTCGGTCGAGGAATTTCGTGGAAAGTGTCCCCATTTCCGGGTGGCGATGACGCCGAGGTGAAACACGGCCAGCGCCAGAGCCATGATGAATTGAGACTGGTACAATTGGAATTCCTTCCGCCACAATGCAGCACGCGGGCTCCGTGCCCGGTGCGCGCCCGCGCCCAATTTGAGTCGCGCCAACCCGCGCATTTCCGGCAGGACAATGGCGCCGCCTGACCATTGCACATCCTGGGCGCGGAAAAACAGCCAGCGCGCGAAGAAAAATCCGGCAAGGCTGTAAGCGCCCAGAACGCTCGCAATCACGCCTTCGTTGAATTCATCGGAATTGCCGGCGAGCAGTCCGACAAGGCCCACGAGCATGACGCCCGGCACCAGCACCGTGAACCAGAACGCGGCCGCAACCTGCCGCACCAACAGCACTGTCCACAGTCCTCCGGAAAAAACCACCAGCCCGAATGTACCGACGGTGGTGACCAAATCCAGCAGGCCCAGATTGCGGCCCAGCATGGCGAGCCGGACAGCGCCGCAGGCGCTCCAGAAAATTCCAACGGCCAGGAGTGAAACCGCGAGCACCAGAATCTTTGTGTCCCAGAGCTTTTGGCGCGAGATCGGTTGCGCCAGCAGGTTGGAAAAAGTTCCCGAACTTATCTCCGAGCCGAAGGAACTGATCGCCAGCATCACCGTCATCGCCCCGCAAAGCACAAACGCCAGTACAAAAATCCATGCGTTCACGAGGGAGCCGTCGGGGTCGAACCGGAAAAAGAAATTGGTCAACCCCAGCACCCCGCAGACGGCGACGCCGGGCAAGAGCAGTCGGATTTCCTTTTTGACAAGCGGGTTCATGCGCCGGCTTTTTTCACGAGGTCCGACACCACAAAAATCTCCTCCAACGACAACGATTCCGTTCGCAATTCCTCCGGCTGGTTCGCCTTCAATTCGGCGAGTAATCCTTCGCTGTTGCCATTGGCGAGAATTTCCAATTCACGGCCGGCGCGTTTGACCTTTAATGCGCCAGACAGGTTGAGTTTCAATTCCTGCGGAAAACGGGCGCGGATTTTTTTGAACCGGTCGCGCGCGGCATCCGCTTCCATCGTCAGCAGCTCGCGGCCCTGTTCGATGATGGTGAATTCGTCAATCAACCCCTCAAATTCCGCGATGAGGTGGGTGGAGACGAACACCGTGCGCTTGGCGGGATCGCCCGATTGATAGGCGCCGATGACGGTCTCGATGAATTCGCGGCGGACAATCGGGTCGAGTCCGGAGGTCGGTTCGTCGAGCACGAGCAATTCCGGTTCGGGACAAATCGCGCCGATGAGCGCCAGTTGTGTTTTCTGGCCGCGGGAAAGATTGCTGGCTTTCTGATCCGGATCGAGCTGGAAACGCTTCAACAGATCGTTCTCGATTTCGATGTTCCAGTATTGGCGGAACGATGCGAGGTATTCCAGTGTGCCGCGCACGGTCATCCACGGATAAAACGCAACCAGGTCCGGCACATAAGCCAGACGCGATTTCACGGCCACTTCGTCCTTTTGCGGATCCAATCCAAACACGCGCGTAGTGCCCGAGTGGGGACGAAGCAGATTCAGCAGGCATTTGATGGTCGTGGTCTTGCCCGCGCCGTTGCGGCCGAAAAAGCCGTAGCACTTTCCGGCGCGGACGGTCAGACTCAAGCCGTTCACCGCGTCCAACTTGCCGTAACGGCGATGGAGGTCTGTGATTTCAATTACGGGCGTATCAGTTTTCATGCGATTCATTGCATTGAATTAAGGATTCGGCGCTGGTTCGAGTTCATTTTTCCTCCTTCGCTTTACGCTCGAAGTAATCCAGCCTTTCCTCGACCAGCGCCAGAAATTTCCCGCGGTCCACCTGCAGGTGGTGCGCCATCACCACGGCCTCATCCACCTCCGTGAGCAGCAGTTTGTTTTTGACCTGTCTGGTGAACGGCGAATTATTCTCCTTCAAAAAACAGCCTTTGCCGGGGATGGTTTCGATGACCCCCTGGCTTTCGAGTTCCGCGTAGGCCTTGGCGATGGTATTGCGGTTCACCCGCAGTTCCTCGGCCAGCGGGCGGATGGATGGCAACGCTTCGCCGGCCTGCAACGACCCGGAGGCGGCCGCATAGCGAACCTGGTCCACCAGTTGCAGGTAAACCGGCTTGCCCGACTTGAAATCAACTTGAAAAATCATCGGTTGTTTTATTGTCATAGGACTCTATGACAGTTGCCGTCGGGCGTCAAGTAAAAAAAGCCGAAATTTGGCGGCCGGCTCAAGCGTAAGGAACCGCCACACGGCGGGCGTTCGCCCGCAGTTGAAAAATAATGTGGCTGGCGACGGCATGCAGTTGCCGGAATGGGCGGCATACTTCCAGACGGATTCGCTGGCGCAACGTTTTGGGGAGCTTGAGCGGTTTCGGCTGGATCGAGCTCTGCATCTCCCCGAAAACGAGTTCGGCCCGAATGTGTCGCACCTGCACGCACAGGGCAGGGATGAGTTGATACAGCGGGCCGTGTTGCTGGAGAAAATCCGCACCGAATATCATGAGGTCCAGCGGCAGACCGGGTTTGACCGTCTCCGCCAGCAGCATTTCCGCGCCTCTCCGGCTGAGGATGTATGCGCCCGTGCCCTGGTGAGGTGAGTGCAGTTCCGACAATACTCGATCCCGGGCTCCAACCCCGGTGCGGGAGAGCATGACTTTTTCGCAACAGGTTTCGATCTTCACCACGTCGCACTGCGGTGGAATCCACGACGTATCGCTGATGAACTTTGGGAAATCCGGGCTGAGAACCACATCATCTTCGAGCAGGCAACCGTACACTCCTCCGTCGGCAAGAAACCGGGACCACGCGAAGCGATGGCTCTGGACACACGCCAGCTCGTAACGGCCCAGGTTGCCGGCACCTGCCGGTCGCGACGCGTCACGATACTCCTGCCCGTCAAGTCTTTTGCCATCTACAGCCGGGACACGCTCGAACGCCAGGCCCTGCAAACACCTCTGCATCCTTTCCATCCGTCGCGGATGCCGATCTAGGTTGATGCAATAAATTTTCATTTGGACGCCGGCGCAGATGCCTGCCAATGGTGTGTCTCAGCCGGCACCTGAGCCGGCCGCTGCCACCTCAACGACCGCGGTTGTGACCCGTTCGACGCTGATGCCGCTCATGCAGCGGAAATCAATCGGGCATTCGCGCCGAAAACAAGGCGAACAAGGCGCGGCGGATTCAAGCAGGCGGTGCCGCTTGTCGCCCGGCAAACCCGGTCCGGTCAGTTCCGGTGAGGTGCTGCCAAAGGGTACCACCACCGGTGTCCCCAGCGCAGCGGCCACGTGCATCGGGCCGGAATCGTTGGTCAGCAGCACGCGACAGAGTTTCAGGAGGGACATCAACTCACGCAGTGAGGTTTGGCAGGCCAGATTCAGAATTGCCGACTGCCGATCGCCAAGTGCCAATTGAATTTGTCCCGCAATGGTTGCATCGTTGGCGCCTCCGAATAAAACCCAAAAGCAATTTGTCCGGGTTTGAATTTCACGGGCAACGGCGATGAACCGGTCTGCTGGCCAGCGTTTGGCCGGGCCGTATTCGGCTCCCGGGGCCAGGCCGAAGATTGGCTGCGCAATTTTCTCCAACCCGAATTTTTTCTTAGCGGTTTCAAGTTCATCGGACCCGACAGACAATTGCGGCGGCAACGGTTCCGGATTCGCCCGCAGGGCCGTAACCAGATACAGATACTCGTAGATTTGATGGGCGGAGGCTGGGATTTGTGGTTCGGGGCCGGAGAAGCTGGAAGTCAATTTTTTGATTTCCGCCACCGAACGTTTCCGCATCCTCACGGCCTCGGCGCGTGGTGCGACAGTTTGCGTCAGAAAAAAATTCCGCCACGGCCGGGCATAACCGATGCGCTGGGGGATTCCGGCCAGCCAGACTTCAATCGCCGAACGTTGCGAATTCGGCAGCACCAGCGCCAGATCAAATCCGCCCCCGCGTAGTTTTTGGCCGACGGAGAAGACATTTTCTCCGGCCTTGAACGAAATGATTTCATCAATCGCCGGATGATTTTCCCACAGAGCCGCCAGTTTTACGGGCGTAAGCAGCGCGATGTGCGCCCTGGGAGATGTCTCGCGCAGGCGCAACAGCGCAGGCGTGGTCATGACGGCATCGCCCAGCCAGTTGGGTCCGCGCACCAAGACCCTGCGAGGATTGAGAATTGAAGATGGAGGATGGCTGGTCATACCAACGGTTCCATTTTCGATCTGCTATCTTCCATCTTCGCTTTGCCATCGGCCGGTTTCCAGCGGCGGTGGACCCAGAACCAGTTCGCCGGGTCGCGGCGGACAGCGGCCTCGAACGTATGGTTCGCGTCGCGCATGATTTCTTCCGATGAACGCGGTTTCCCGTTTTCGTGCGTCGGGATTTTCTCGCCGAGTTCCAACCGCCACCTTGCTGATCCAGTGCGCCAGCAAACCGCGGTGTAAAGTTCGCAATGATAGCGCAACGCGAACACCGCTGGCGCCAGTGTGGTCGAACAATCATGTCCAAGAAACGGGCCGCGAAACCCGTTGGTGCTCTGGTCGGTGAGGAATCCGAGAATGACTCCCTGTCGGTGCATGGCGGCACGCAAAAGCGGGCCATCGGTGCGCCGCTCAAAAAAAAGGCAACCCGAACCCTCACGCAATTGCTGCATCAGGCGATTAAACGCCGGATGTTTCAGCGCCCGATAGGTCGTGGCGCATCGATAGTCCGGGCGAAATTGGCCGAACCGTGCGTACAGTTCGAAGTTCCCGAAATGGCCGATGGCGACCACGACATTCGGGGGCGGCTGGCTGGCGCTTTTCCCGGGCAGACGTTCGATGCCGGCGAATTCGACGTGCGGGCGCAGGGCTTCAAAATCCATCGCGGCGGTTTTGACGGCGCACGCGAAATTTTCCCCGATACGCCGGAAATTCTCGCAGGCAAGCGCGTGGATTTCCTCCGGCGATTTCTCCCAGGAGAAGCACATCGTAAGATTTTGCAGCGCCACGCGCCGGTGCCGCGCATCGAGCCGATAGGCCAGTCCACCGCCCCAGCGGCCGAGGCGGGCGACCAGTTCCAACGGCAACACCTGAATGCCGGCAACCAGCGCGCGGGCGAACCAGTAAATCAGCGTGTCCATTTGTTTTCGTCGAGGTGTTGAACGGGCCTGCACCGGGAGCGCCGGCTTCCAGCCGGCAAGTCCGTGCGCACGCAAACGCCCATGCGCCGGCAGGATGCCGGCGCTCCCGGACGCATCAACGCTTCAACGCCCCGGTTCATTTGAAACAGATTTTGCGGACGCAATCCTGAAAGTCGTTTGCGCCGCTGACAATCTGGATTTCCACGCGCATGAAATAAATGGGCAGGTCGCGCCGATCAATTTTGGGAAAGCGCACGGCGTCCTTTTGCGTCGTGATGATGGTGCCGGCCTGGCGTTTTTTGCTGCGGTTGATCGCGTTAAGGATTTCCTGCTGCGTAAACCGGTGATGATCGACGAAGCGTTTGGAGTAAACCAGTTCCGCGCCCAGCTTCTTCAGGCTGTGCTCGAAACTTTCCGGCTGGGCAATGCCGCTGAGGGACGCGACCTTGCGCCCGCTTAAAAAATCGAGTCCGGTGCGTTCGCCGGTGAAAACGTCCTCCAGATACAGCGGATGATGAACGCATTCGATGATGGCGGCCTCGGGATTCAACCGGGCAATGCGTTGGCGGAGTTCGATGGTTTGGCCGTCGCTCTTGGTGATGAAAATCGTGTGGGCACGGGCGAGGTGCGACGGCGGCTCGCGCAACGTGCCGCGCGGGAGCAGATGCTCGTTGCCGAAAGGCTGCTGGCGGTCAACCAGCACCACGTCGTGCCGCCGCCCGCGCAAATTCCAATACTGAAACCCGTCGTCCAGCAACAACGTGTCACAACCGAATTTTTCAATTGCGTAAAGCCCGCTCTTGACGCGGTCTTTGTCCACCAGCACCACAACGTCTTTGAGGTTCGACGCCAGCATGTACGGTTCATCGCCGGCCATTTCGGAATCGAGCAACAGCGATTTGCCGTCGGAGACGACGCGCGGCGGCGTCTGGTCTTCGCGCAGAAGGACTTTATTGAGCAGCAACTCGTGGAAGGGTGCCGGTTTGGAACGATAACCGCGGGAAAGGATGGCGACGTTGCGTCCGGCATCCCGAAGTTCACGGGCGAATTTCTCCACGACCGGCGTTTTGCCGGTGCCGCCGACGGTGAGGTTGCCGATGGCGATGACCTGGACGCCGAGCGTTTTGTCGCGGAGGATACGGACGTTGATGAGCCAGCGGTGAACATTGACCAGGGCGTGATACAACTTCGAACTGCCGAACAAAATCCCTCGTGTGAACGCCGCTTTCGCGTCGCGTCGTTCGCCGGAGATGACTTCGAGACCGAAAGTGTAGAGGCTTTCGATCCAGGCCCGGAATTGTTCGCGCATCAGGCTTTAATTTGCCAAGTCTACAAGGAATTTTGAATTTTTAATTTCGAGTTTTAAATTCCGCGCGCTGCCGGAAATAACTCAAAATTTCGCACTCAGAACTCAAACCTGTCAAAATCCCATCCGCGCCAGTTCGTTTTGCAGCGCGAGCTGAAACTGTTGCACATCGGCCGCGGACGGTTTGTAGCCTTGTTGTTTGGTCACAACGCCGAGCCGACCGGTCTGGTCGAGATACCAATCGGCCTGCTGGCCGTCACTGAACGCAACCTTGCCGCTGACAATCGCGCCAGGCCGCGCAATTTGGTCCACGTTCACGGACACACCGCCGCCGGCCGGTGGCGGCGACGCCTCGTCGCCGGACATCTTCGCGGGGGTGGCGCCGCGGCCACGACTGGGCGGTTCCGTTGGTTTTGCGCCCTTGTCGGGCGCGGTGCCGATTTGCGTCACGCCTTTGGGCGGTTCAGGATCCTTTGGCGTGAGCTTTAAATCGTCAACGAGCAGCCGCACGTCCATGTAAGTGAGCCGCAGACCGAATTCCTCCGCCAGTTTAGTCTGGATTTCCGAGAGCTTTGCGCCCTGGAGAATCCAGGCGGTGACACGTTGTCGTTGAGTTTCGTCCAGGTTCATTTCGGAGACCCAATGTAGCCGCAAACTTCAACTTGCGTCCATCTTCAATTGTCAGCGCGCAGACTGAAGTTCACGGCTGCCATCCCTTTCGCCCTTGAGAATCCAGTCGTAGCCTTTGTTTTCGAGTTCCAGCGCGAGTTCTTTGCCGCCGGTGCGAACGATACGGCCATCCACCAGCACGTGCACAAAATCCGGCACAATATAATTCAACAGCCGCTGATAGTGCGTGATGACCAGTTGGGCGTTTTCTTTTGTCTTCAACTTGTTAACGCCGTGCGAGACAATTTTCAGCGCATCAATGTCCAGGCCGGAATCGGTTTCATCCAGAATGGCCAGTTTCGGCTCCAGCACCGCCATCTGGAAGATTTCGTTCCGCTTCTTTTCGCCGCCGGAAAAGCCTTCGTTGACCGAACGCTTGAGCAGGTCCTCGCTCAATTCGAGCAGCTTCATTTTGTCTTTGACCAGCGATAGAAATTCCATGGCGTCCAGTTCCGGATCACCCTTGGCCTTGCGGATTTCATTGAGCGCGGCCTTGAGGAAATAAGTGCTGTTCACGCCTGGTATTTCGACCGGATACTGGAACGCGAGGAACAAACCTTCGTGGGCGCGTTCCTCCGGATCGAGGTCGAGCAGGTCGTGGCCGTTGTAGATGACCCCGCCGCCGGTCACATCGTAACCGTCGCGTCCGGCCAGCACGGCGGCCAATGTGCTCTTGCCGGAACCGTTCGGTCCCATGACGGCATGGACTTCGCCTGCGTTGATGGTCAGGTTTACACCCTTGAGGATCTGTTTACCCTCAACACCAGCATTGAGGTTTTTTATTTCGAGAATTGGTTTGCTCATTTTCCAGTTTTGCTGACACGAATTACACGAATTTTTACCGATTGAAATTGAATTCGTGCAGATTCGACGAATTCGCGTCTTATCCTACGCTCCCTTCGAGGCTTACGCCCAAAAGTTTCTGGGCTTCAACGGCAAATTCCATCGGCAGTTCCTTGAACACTTCCTTGCAGAAGCCGTTGACAATCATGTTCACGGCGTCCTGCGTCGAAAGCCCGCGCTGGTTGCAATAAAAAATCTGGTCCTCGCCAATCTTGGAGGTCGAGGCCTCATGCTCAACCGATGATGATGTGTTTTTCACCTCGATGTAGGGGAACGTGTGCGCGCCGCATTTGGCCCCGATTAGCATCGAGTCGCACTGCGAGAAATTGCGGGCGTTCGCGGCGCTCTTCTGGATTTTCACCAGCCCGCGGTAGCTGTTCTGGCCGCGCCCTGCGGAAATGCCCTTGGACACAATGGTGCTCCGGGTGTTCTTGCCGATGTGCACCATCTTCGTGCCAGTGTCGGCCTGTTGGTAATTGTTCACCACGGCGACGGAATAAAATTCGCCAATGGAATTGTCGCCCTGCAAAACGCAGCTCGGATATTTCCAGGTGATGGCCGAGCCGGTCTCGACTTGCGTCCAGGAAATCTTCGAGTTTCGGCCTTTGCACAGGCCGCGCTTGGTCACGAAATTGTAAATGCCGCCCCGGCCGTTCTCATCGCCCGGATACCAGTTCTGCACGGTCGAATATTTGATTTCCGCGTGGTCGAGCGCAATAAGTTCGACGACCGCCGCGTGGAGCTGGTTTTCGTCGCGCATCGGCGCGGTACAGCCTTCGAGATAGCTGACGTGCGCGCCCTCGTCGGCGATGATGAGGGTCCGCTCGAACTGGCCGGATTTGGCGGCGTTGATGCGAAAATAGGTGGAAAGCTCCATCGGGCAGCGCACACCTTTCGGCACGTAACAGAACGAGCCGTCCGTGAAGACCGCCGAGTTCAGCGCCGCGAAGAAGTTGTCCGTGTAAGGCACGACCATGCCGAGATACTTTTTCACCAGGTCGGGATGTTCCTGCACCGCCTCGCTCATCGAACAAAAGATGATGCCCTTCTCCGCGAGCTGCTTTTTGAACGTGGTGCCGACGGATACGGAATCAAATACCGCGTCCACCGCCACGCCGGCCAGCCGTTCGCGTTCCTTCAGCGGAATGCCGAGTTTCTCGTAGGTTTCCAACAATTTCGGATCCACTTCCTCCAAGCTTTTCGGTCCTTCAGCTTGCGTCTTGGGCGCGACGTAATACGTGATGCCCTGGTAATCGATTTTCTCGTGATGGATTTTTGGCCACACCGGTTCGGTCATTGTCTGCCAGTGGCGGAACGCCTTGAGCCGCCACTCCGTCAGCCACGCCGGCTCGCTTTTCTTCGACGAAATCAGCCGGATGATGTCCTCGTTGAGGCCCGGCGGCGCAGATTCGGTTTCCACGTCCGTGTAAAAACCGTACTTGTAGTCCTGTTTAACCAGGCCTTCGATCGTTTCGGTTGCCGTTGGCATGTGTTTGTTAAATTGTCAAATCAGTCAAATGGGTTAAATGGTTAAATTAGTCACAAACACAAATTACGAGTTACCCATTTAACGCATTTCACCAGTTACTCTCTCGTCTTCCCCTTCGCACATTCCGGGCAAACCCCGTGAATGGCAATTTCGTAATGCGCGACCTTGAAGCCTTTCGGCAGCGCCACCGGCGAGACTGGTTTGGCCGGCAAATCCACGTCGAATACCCGGTCGCAGGCATCGCAGTAAAAATGGCAGTGCTCGCGCATGTTCGGACAAAAGCGGGTCGCGCCGCGGTCAAGCACGACCAGGCGGACCAGCCCGCACTTTACCAGCGCGTCGAGGCAGTTGTAAACCGTGGCCATGGAAATATCCGGCATGGTCTTTTTGGACCGGATAAACACCTCTTCCGCTGTCGGATGGTCGCGTTTCTCGAGCAGCACATCATAGACATGCTGGCGTTGCGGCGTAAACCGGAACCCGCCCGTCGTCAGGCGCTCGCTCAGCCGCTGCTCCAATCGGTTATATCGGGTTGTCATAACAAATGAAGCATAACGCCGCCGGCCGCCAAGTCAAGATTTAGAATAATTCTAAATTGCGGGCTTCGGCCGATCTGGCGTGGCGAGCAGATTTCCCATACAAATTGAGCATGTCCCGGTGTCTATGGAACGAAAGCTATAAACCGGAGATCGTGAAACCAATCGTTTCCAGCGTGCGGCGAGCATTCACGCTGATTGAATTGCTCGTAGTCATCGCCATTATCGGCATCCTGGCGGCGCTGTTGCTGCCCGCTCTGTCAGCGGCCAAAGAAAAAGCCAGACGCGCTTCCTGCCTGAACAATCTGCGCCAAATTGGTCTCGGCATGGCCGCGTATGCTGGAGACAACAACGACTCTGTCGTTCCGCTTCGTATCGGTGGTGATGGCACAGAAGTCCCATGCGCCTTGAATTTCACGGAAGGCGAAAGCTTGAAAGCCGCGGCCGCAGGTTTGGACTTGAACACCAATGGCAGTTCCATCTGGTGTTGTCCGGGACGCCCGGATTCGATCGGCAAACTTCCCGATTACGACCCGACCGCTCCGGCGCCCGGGCCGGATTTGCCGGCCGGACAGTGGGTGCTGGGATATGAATATATGGGCGGGATGACCAACTGGGCCACTCCAGCAGGCGACTTCCCGGCCAACAGTCCGATAAAACTGGGTGCCGCGAGATCTTATTGGGTGCTGGCCGCTGATGAGATGGTTCGAGATCAGAATTTGGGTTGGGGAGGTGTCGCCGGTACACCGCTATACGCCTGGGATGACACCCCGCCCCATCGCAATTTCCGCTCAAAGTCGCCAGCCGGGGGCAACGAAGTTTTCGCTGACGGGTCCACTCGCTGGGTCAAATATCAGAGTCTTTGCCTTTTTCACCAGTATCAGGGTTACACTGGCGTCCGGCAGTTTTTTTGGTATCAGGATCAGACGGATTTTTCTCCCGATTTAAATGCGGCATGCAGCAGCCTCTCCGTGGCAAATTATCCTTAGAACTCCAATACAAATTCGCCATGCACGGTGTCCATTCGATAAGAGCCGAAAACCGGCAATCTCAAAACTGAAAGGACCGACTATGAAAAGCGCCTCCCAATTATTAGCGTTGAGCATCTCTATCCTGTCCTTTGCTTTTACAGGGTGTTCCCAAAAACAGTCGCACATGTTTTCCTCGCTCAAAGATCAGGCCGCGATCGCTCAATTGAAACAATTTGTCTCGGAAAAGGCCGCGCAAGCCGACGCGGCGGCCAGGGCCGAAGGGCAGGAGCTGTTGCCGGAATACAAAACGCTCTTCGCGGCGGCGGCGAAAGGTGACTGGCCGACAATTCAGAGCACTTTCAGGCAGTTGAGCCAGCGCGCCCCGCAATACGCGCACGGCGGGACGAATGACGAACGCTTGACCGGCGTCCAATGGGGGGCCGTGTTGGATACCGACGGGGCTTTTGAATGCTTTGCCGGCGGAGGGGACAAGTATTGCGTCGCCTTTGGACGGGACATCATTAAATCTATTCCAGCGGGGAGCATCTACTTTGGAGGCACAGACCCGGGACGCTTCCTGATCACGGCGCTGCAAAAATCCCACGTGAACGGCGATCCTTTCTTTACTCTCACGCAGAATGCGCTGGCTGATGGAGGTTATCTGGCCTATTTGCGAAACATGTACGGGGGCAAAATTTATGTTCCGACGGATGAAGATTTAAGAAAATGTTTTCAAAATTACATAGTGGACGCCACGGAACGGTTTCGCACCCATCAACTCAAACCCGGTGAAAATGTCACGCCGGATGCCAATGGAAAAGTGCAGGTCAGAGGCCAGGTCTCCGTCATGGAAATCAACGGTCTGCTTGCAAAGACCATCTTCGACCAAAATCCCGACCGCGAACTCTTCATCGAAGTGAGCTATCCGCTCGACTGGATGTATCCGTATCTCGAACCGCACGGGCTGATCATGGAAGTCAACCGCCAGGCGCTGGGGGAATTGTCCGATGACATTGTCAGCCAGGATCGTGATTATTGGACAAAATACGTGACTCCGATGGTCGGCGGCTGGTTGAACGACGACACCCCGGTTTCGGATGTGACCGCGTTTGCGGAAAAGGTATATGCGCGTCATGACTTCAGCGGCTTTGCCGGAGATCCGCGCTTTGTGCAAAACGACTATGCGTGCAGGATGTTTTCCAAGTTGCGCGGTTCCGTTGCCGGCATTTATGTGTGGCGCTTGGATCACGCCGCCAGTGAATCGGAGAAACAACGCATGGCGCACGCGGCGGATTTCGCTTTCCGGCAGGCATTGGCGCTTTGTCCCTATAATCCCGAAACCGTGAGGGCCTACAAGGATTTTCTCAAAAAACAGAATCGGGGTTCCGACGCCTCGCTGGTTAATAAAATGGCGCTCAATCTTGGAAGACGCAGGTGAAACTGCCGCTACTTCCGGAATACTCTCACCCGGGCGGAGCCCGGGGGGGTCGCCAAGATTTAGAATATTTCTAGATGAGCCGGTGAATAACTGATACCGGTTTCTTATACAAATCCCGCGGGTATTGGTGTCTATTGAATAAGCGGACTTAAACCAGTCCGGCCAGGAAACCCGTTTCGCCATGAAAACTGCAATTTTTCGCATTGCACCGCTCGCGCTTTGCCTCGCTTTGGCCGCAGGCTGCGCGAAGAAACAGCTTCCGTTATGGCAATCCATCAAGAACCCGGAAGTCATTGCCCAATTACAGTCATTCGTGGCGGAAAAGGCGGCGCAGGCGAATGCCGCAACCAATGAAGCGCCGCCAGCCTTTGCGTCATTTTTTGTCGCGGCGGAAAAGGGTGATTGGCCGGCGCTCAACCGCGCGTTTACAGAGTTACGACAGCACGCCGGGCAATACGAACATTCCGGCCAGGCCGACGAGCGGCTGCGCGGCACCCAATGGCAAACCATTATTGAAATCTGGGGCGCCTTTGAAGCTTTTGGCGATGGCGATACCAAATATTCAGCGGCCTTCGGCAACGACATCGCCGGTTCCATTCCCCCCGGCAGCATTTATTTTGGCGGCACGGATGCGGGCCGGTTCGTGGTCACGGCGATGCAAAAATCTCATGTGAACGGCGATCCGTTTTTCGGGCTTACGCAAAATGCGCTGGCGGACAACACCTATCTGGACTACGTGCGCGGTATGTATGGCAACAGAATTTATATTCCCACCGCTGAAGATTCGCAGCGTTGTTACGATAATTACTTCGCGGATGTTCAGCGGCGCAGCCAACTGCACCAGCTCATGCCGGGAGAGGATGTCAAAATGGTTGATGGCAAACCGCAAGTCAGCACCCACCTCGGCGTCACGCAAATTGACGGTCGGCTGGCCAAAGTCGTCTTTGACAAAAATCCGGACCGCGCATTCTACATCGAGGAAAGCTTCCCCTTCGACTGGATGTATCCGTATCTCGAACCGCACGGCTTGATCATGAAAATCAACCGCCAGCCGCTGTCGGAACTGCCGGAGGATATTGTTACCCAGGACCACGACTATTGGACGAAATATGTGACGCCGATGGTTGGCGACTGGTTGCACGACGACTCGCCGGTCGGGGACGTCGCGGCGTTTGCCGAAAAAACTTTCGGCAAACAGAATTTTACCGGGTTCACCGGCGACCCGCGCTTCGTCCAAAATGCCTATGCTCACAGGACGTTTTCCAAGTTGCGGAGTTCCATCGCCGGAGTTTACGCCTGGCGCATGACCCATGCGACGTCCCGGGATGAAAAGGCGCGGATGGCGGCGGCGGCGGATTTTGCCTTTCGTCAGGCCTGGGCGCTGTGCCCGGACTCGCCCGAGGCGGTCTTCCGGTACGTGAATTTGTTGATTGAGCAGAATCGGTTCGCCGACGCGGTGACAGTGGCAGAAACCTCCGCGCAGATGCCGGCGATGCAGGGCCAGGACGGAGGCCAGATGCGCGCCCTGGTTGAGCAACTGAAAAAATTTCAAAAGCGGAAGTGAAGATTGTTCAGCCAGCCGGTTTGACTTTCACTTCTGATAGGCGTTTACGTGGACAGGCCGGGACCGGCCAAGGTGATTTTGCAAAACCGTGACAACTGAATCTTGCCCGGGGGGCAGAATTGGCGGCATAAAGAATGCCGATGACCGCCACGCCCACCCGACGCCCACCCGCCTTTTTCTGGCAGGGCGTGCTCATCATGTTACCTGTGGCGGTGCTCGCCATGCTCAGCCTGATGTCACTACGCCAGGACGAACAGGCCGCCGAAAACGACGCACGGAGTCGTGCCGCGGCAAACGTGCAAGGCCTGGCGCGGGCCATGCGCGCGTCGGCGGATGAAGAGCTTCAGCGTTTCCTGACGCTCCAAAATGTCTGGATGATCGGCTTGCGCCTCGTGGGGCAGCCTTCCGTGAGCCTGGTTTTTCCCGATGCCAGGTTGCAAACGGACATGGAAAAATGGGAACGCGATTATCCTGGATTGAATCTCACATCGCTGGCGATGCCGCAGGGTGAAATCCTTGCCGACGGCCGGCAGATTGAGCCGCCGGATTTTCCCGCTGCGCCAACGCCGCCCAAATGGTTCCGCGAATTTTCACTGGAGCAAAGAGAATTGTGGGAAGCTTTGCACACCGCCGGCAGCCCAAACGACATCGAAGCGCGCCGGAACGCCTTTATGCAGAGCAATCCGTCCACGGATGCACAACAAGCGGCAATTTACTTGAGTACTCCGGCAGAACAATTGATTTCTCACTCAACCGCCCTGCCGTCGGAAACCGGAATTTCGTTTGAAGAAATCGCCTGTTACCGGTTGCTTTCAACGACGAATGCGCGATTGACCGACTCATTGTTGCAGTCGGTCTGGTGGCAGTTGTTTGAGCATCCATCCATCGTTTCGCCCAGGCTGCTGGAACTGGTCGGCGGACTGACCAACCGGGCAACCACCGCCGTCCAGCGCAAATTTTTTTGGATGCAAACCTATTTCACCGGCCGGTCGAAGACCAGCGGAGCGCTTGATTCATTGCGTCAATTGCCGGAGTTGCAGCCCTGGAAAATGTCGTGGTGGTCACACTGGACCGCAGACGACTCAGCCCTGGCGATTTTCCAACCGACGACTTATGTGAATCCGGGGAATGATTTCGAAGGCGTGTCGTTGGCCGGGCACGGCTACGAAATCTGGCTTGTGCCGCGCGCGATTGTCGAGGCGATTTTCAACCGGGCGCTGGCGGACAATAAATTTCTGGTTCCTGACTATGCCGCCACCCGCGTTACCATTGAAGACGTGAAACTTACCCGGGCCGGCGAAACGGCTGCCGTGGATGAAAAATCGTTGTTGGGCGAGGCAGAACAGAAAGCCGGGAGTTATTTTGCGCAAAACGCCATCCGCTTTGATGTGAAATTCTACCTGACCGATCGCGAACAGATGCTTTCGGCTGAGCGGCGGCGAGCGAAACTTTTTGGCGCGCTGATTCTGGGCGCCGCCCTCACGGCCTTTCTCGGTCTGCTGGCCGCGCGGCGCGCCTTCCGAAGGCAGTTGCAGCTCAATGAAATGAAATCCAACTTCGTTTCCAGCGTCTCACACGAGTTGCGCGCCCCCATCGCGTCCGTCCGGCTCATGGCCGAGAACCTGGCCGGTGGTACAGTTGCGGAGCCGCAAAAGCAGAGCGCGTATTTCAGTTTTATCCTCCAGGAATGCCGGCGGCTGTCGTCATTGATTGAGAATGTGCTCGATTTTTCGCGCATCGAGCAAGGCCGCAAACAGTACGAATTCGAGCCGACCGACGCTCTGGCGCTCGTCCGCGAGACGGTGAAATTGATGGAACCGCGCGCGGCGGAAAAAGGCGTCACGTTGGAACTGGGAACCTCCAACCTCCAACGTCCAACATCCAACATCGAATGGATCATGGATGGGCGGGCGATCCAGCAGGCTCTGGTCAACCTGATTGACAATGCCATTAAACATTCGCCGAAGGGTGAAACTGTGTCGGTCGGACTGGAGTGCGGAGCTCGGAGTGCGGAGTGCGGAGTTGAAACAACTCTTAACCCTCAACTCTCAACCCTCAACTTATCGGTGACCGACCACGGCCCTGGCATCCCGCGCGAGGAGCACAAAAGGATTTTTGAACGGTTTTACCGGCGCGGTTCCGAGTTGCGCCGCGAGACGCAAGGTGTTGGAATCGGCCTGAGCATCGTTAAACACGTTGTCACCGCACACGGCGGCCGGGTGCTCGTGGATAGTCAACCCGGGCAGGGCAGCCGGTTCACCATCGAATTACCGGTGCAACAGCAGCATGAATAAGCGGATTTTAATCATCGAAGATGAAACGCCCATGCGCACAGCGCTGGCGGACCTGTGCGCGTCGGAAGGTTATCGTATTTTGACGGCGGCCGACGGCGAGAACGGCCTCAAACGCGCGCTCGCCGAGAAACCCGATCTCATCCTCCTCGACATCATGTTGCCGAAGCTCGACGGTTTTGCACTGTGCGCCGAATTGCGTCGCCTTGCCCTGACCGTGCCGGTGCTCATGCTGACGGCGAAGGGACAGATCGAGGATCGCGTGACGGGCCTGGACGCTGGCGCAGACGATTATCTGGTCAAACCGTTCAGCACCGAGGAGCTGCTCGCTCGCGTGCGGGCGCTGCTGCGGCGCGTGCAGAAGCAGGCACGGACGCCGGCCCGACTCAAACTCGGCGAAATTGAAATTGACCTGGTCCGGCAGACGGCGGTGCGCGGCAGGAAAGCCATCCATTTCACGGCTCGGGAAATGGCGATGCTGCGTCTAATGGCTGAGGCCGAGGGCGAACCGGTGACGCGCGAACGTTTTCTGGACGTGGTTTGGGGCTACGCGGCATTCCCGACCACACGGACGGTGGACAACCACGTCGCCAGCCTCCGCGCCAAGCTGGAGCCGGAGCCGGACAAACCCCGCTGGATCAAGACGGTACATGGTGTGGGATATAAATTGGATTTATAAACCCAATGAACGCAGAGACGCAGAGGTCGCGGAGAAACGCAGAGCAGTTTGAATCGATCTTCTTTGCGAGACTCTGCGTTCCCTGCGCCTCCGCGTTCAGTCTTCAATTTTGCAAAAGTATGACAACTGGCTCACGTGGCTTTGGCAGCATGGCCTCAATCAAATCATGAACACGAAACTCCGAGTTTTGATCCTGATTTCGGCCGCAGCGTTGGCGCCCCTGTCCACCCTCCGTAGCAGCCCTGCTACGGAGGACCGGCAGACCAACAACCTCACCGTGCTCTTGCAGCAGGGCCTGTTCGAGGAGCAGGCCAATCGCAACCTCGACGCGGCCATTGCCAACTATCAAACTCTCGCCACGCAGTTTGATAAGGACCGGTCGCTGGCCGCCACGGCGATTTTCCGGCTGGGAGAATGTTACCGCGCGCAGGGCCGGACGAACGAGGCCGCGGCGCAATACCAGCGCATCCTGCGCGAGTTCCCCGACCAGCAAACGCTCGCCACGTTGAGCCGGCAGGACCTCGCCGGATTGGGAATCGCCGCCCCACAACAATTCCAGGAACGATTGCAGGCCATCATTGCAAAAGCTCCGCCGGGTTCGGCAACGGCATCTGAAAATGCGGATGCTAAACTTTGGGACCGCGTGAAAAATCTTCCGCCCGCCGACCTCGAAAAAATTCTCCCCACGCTCGTACCAGACGAAGTGCTCAACCGTCTGCTGCAACAACGCAATGACGCGGAGACAAAACTGGCGGAACTTCGCCAGGATTATAATACCAATAACCTCAACGTCGTGAGAACAGAAGCGGGGCTGAAAACCGTTGAGCGACAGATTTCCGAGAGAATCCAAGGGATAATGCAGGCATTGAAACTGCGCGCCGAAGCCTCCCTGACTTCCGTCACTGCCAACGTGTCAAGCGACGACGAAAACCAGGAAATACGCCGCATTCAGGAAATGATCCAAAACAGTCCCGACCTGATCAACGCGGCGGATGAACACGGTCACACGCCACTGGAAAGAGCGGCCATCAACGGCTGGCTCAGGGTCGCGGCATTTTTACTGGATCACGGAGCGGACGTGAACGCCGGCAAAGTCTCCGCGTTGAACCAGGCAGCCAACGCGGGCAATCGCGCGATGGTGGAATTCCTTTTGGGCCGCGGAGCGGATATTTCCGCGAAAGCCTGGCAGGGAAAAACGCCTTTGCACACGGCGGTGGAAGAAGGTTTTCAAGCCGTCACGGAAGTCTTACTGGCGAACAAGGCCAATATGAGCGCACAGGATGATTCCGGGGAAACGCCGCTTGCTTTGGCGGCGCGGCATAACCAGCCGAAGATTCAGCAAATGCTTCTGGCGGTGGGCGCAAATGCCAATGTGGAAGATAATTCAGGCCGGACGCCATTGAGTTATGCCGCCGAGAGCGGCTCGCCGGAAATGGTCAAAGCGCTTCTGTCCGCCAAGGCCGATCCCAACGGCGGCAAGCTCGACACGCCATTGCTGGTTGCCATCCACCAGCGGGATGCCGCGACTGCGGAATTGTTGCTACAAGCCGGCGCGAATCCGAATGCAAAAAGCAAAGATGATTGGCAACCTACCGTGCTCGGTGCTCTCGGCCGACCGGTCGGTCGCGGTTGGGACACGCCAATGTTCAGGGCGATTGCCACGGATCAGTTTCCAATAGTGCAACTGCTTTTGAAATTCAAAGCTGACCCGAATGGTTTGGGGCCAGATGGGAGCCCGCTGATTTTTGCCGCGCTGCCGCACCCCGGCATTTTGGCAGCTTTGCTGGATGCCGGCGCAAACCCAAACCAACCGGCTGGTTACATTCCAAACAGTGTTGTAGAGCAAGGCGAGCCGCCGCTGATGGCTGCGGTTGGCAACAGCTTTTCCAATTCGTGGGACGGCAATCTGGCCGCCGCCAAATTGTTGCTGGCGCATGGCGCGGATCCCAACGCCAGGAACCCGAGCGGCGACACGGCGTTGCATTGGGCAGCCAACTTAGCTGCCGTCCAGTCTTGGATAATCAGCCCGGCCAGACGTCAGATCGTGGAACTGCTCCTGGACCATCATGCCGATCCCAACGCCAGGAACAATAATGGCCAGACGCCGTTGGGCTTGATCAAAGGTATCATCGCGCAAACAGCTTACTGGCCTTCCGCACCCAACAATCCGTCTGAACAGAAGGCCTTTGCCAGGGAACTGGCCGATTTGCTCCGTCAACACGGCGCTTTAGACAACCTGCCGAATTGGGACCGCATCACCGTGAGCCGGCCTTCGGCCAATTATTCAACGACGATTTTTTACCGGGGAACCAACGACTGGAACCGATTCACGTTGTTTGACCTGGTCGGCGTGCAATACGACTTGCTCACGGCATCAACCGTCGGCAAGCCGCCCAACGGCGCATCGCGCACCCGCGTCGCGCCCTACGGCTCCAACGCATCGGAGGTGCAAAATTCCCTGGCTTTCCCCGATTTCAGCAGGATTGTCATTCATCGCCCGTCCGCCGGCGGAACCAACTGGAGTAATTTGAAAATCGATCTCGCCCGCGCGTTGAATTCCTGCGATTGCGCCGCCGACGTGCCTCTGCAATTCGGCGACGTGGTGGGAATTCCCGAAGCCGACCATGTCATCAACGAGCCGTGGACGGGATTATCCACGAACGCCCTGTTCACATTGAAGCAATGCCTCACGCGGCATCTGCAAATCACCGTCAACCGGCAAACGACGAACATCACCATCGCGCCGCATGTGGACGAAATCATGCCAGGCAGTTTCGACTACGCGCTACACGTGCATGTTTTGCCTGCAACCGGGATACCGGAGCCGGCCATCAGCCTGCTAAAGGACGAACCGTTCATGTTGTGGCCCGTCTTGGAAAATTCCAAATTGATGCTTGCCTCCTCAGACCTTTCGCGCGTCGTGGTGAAACGGCGCGATGCCGCGACGGGAAAAATGCACGAATGGACGGTGGATTGCTCGAATCCCGATACGCCCCCCAATTTCTGGCTCTGCGACGGTGACGAGATTGAAGTGCCGGAAAAGTGACAAGTGCCGTGTGACAAGTGGCAAGCAAGCAGCGACGCGGCTGTGGACAAATCCAGCCACCAATCACGAGTCACTCGTCACTTCTGCCGAGATTACTTCTGATAAACGTTTACGCGCGCGGGCGGAATATTCAGCCAGACAATCCTGGAGGCCAGATGCCGGAAGCGGGAGGCGCTTTTATGTCGTCGGATGCCCAGGTGATAGCTGTATTGCACCCATTTACCACCGACCGACAGGACGGCGCGGATTTTTTGAGCGAGTGAGTCGGCTTGCACCGGCAAAAAGTTCAGCAGCGGCAGACTGGAAATCACGGCACCGACAGATTCAACCGGTTTGGGAAGCCCGCGCAACAAATCGTCCAATTGCCATGCATCGCCGGTGATAATCTGTGCGGTGGGGAAGCGATCACGGAGCAGTTGGGCCAGTTTCGGGTTTTTTTCGATGGCTACGAGCCGGTCCGCGCGCAGACCGCGTTGGAGCAGTGCCTCGGTGACCGCCCCGGTGCCCGGGCCGAGCTCGAGTACATAACTGTCCGGATCAGCCGGCAACCAGCGCGCCATGGCTGCGGCTAGCCGGGGGGAGCTGGGCGCGACGGCACCGGTCCGCTGCGGGTTGGCCAGCCATTCCTGCAGGAACAAAGTCGTGTCACTGAGCGCTGCCAAAAGTTTTTTGGCCATGGTTTATGAATCAATCCGGGTTGTGCGATTTGTGGGAATAATAACCCGCCTGCACGGTTGCCGCCACCGAAAATTTCCATCAGGTCAATGATGGGCTTTGGACGAATCCGGCGCAGGCGAGGTTTTCGCGAGGGCCCGTTCGGCCGCGCGTTTGCGGGCGGTCCAATCGGCCCAACTGGGTTCCCAGGCCTCGCCGACAAAATTCGATTGCGCCTTTGGCCAGAGTGTGTCCAGGTTTTTCAGTTCGTTTCCGGCCCCGGTGCGATCGTTCCAGTTCAATCGCGATTCAATCAGGTTCAGACAGTTATCCGGATTTTCCGGCGCGAGCTTTGCGGCGCGTTCCAGCCACTCGCGCGCCTTGCGCCGGCTGCCGATGCTGGCCGGCCAGCCGGGCGCGTCGCGATACAACAGGCCCAGACAACGCGCGGGGCCGGCATAGTCGAAATGTTCGTCCAGGTCGTCGGCCGTTTTAAATTCGCGCTCCATCTCCTTGACGATCTTCAACGCGCCCAAAATTTCCGTGCGGGCGAGTTGTCCCAGGTTCATGGCCAGGTAGTAATGTCCGGGCGCGGATTTGGGCCAGCGCGCGAGCAGTTGACGGCAGGCGGCAATGCCCTGCACGGCGAGGGTGGCGCGTTCGGTGTCATTCGTGGCGAAATCGGCGAAATCAAAACACGCGCGGGCAAATTGCCAGGCCGCAGCCGGGTTGTTGGTGTCCGATTGCCACTGAATTTGCGCGCGGTGATATTCGGCCCGGGCGCGGTCGGCGAAGATACGGTTGGTTGACGGCTGGGCCAACGTGGCGAGGCCGGTTGCCAGGAGGAAAAATACAGCCAACAGCCTGGTTCCGATTCTTCGAGTAAATTGAATGTTTGGCGCCATTATGTGGTCAATTAGAGGTTGCCATCGTGTCGGGCTGACTTATACTAGGCAAGTGAGAATAAACAGGAATTTGCTGGTGCTGACAATGTTGGCGGCCCTCGTGCTGGCCGGCACCGGCTGTGGCGGGATTAACGCCAGCCAGACGGTTTCGCCCGCCACGTTTTTCCTGCCGGGGCTGTTGAAGGCCGATCTGCATGCGACCAATACCCCGGCGGCGGTGCCCGAAAATTCCGGTGAACTGGCGTTGAACCGATAAAATCAAATTTATGCGATTCCCACTCGCGCTCTCGGCAAAATTTGCCGGATACATCATCAAACACAAGCTGCGCAAGACGCCTCGCTTCGCCATGGTCTTGCAGCTCGAACCGTTGCATACGTGCAATCTCACCTGCACCGGCTGCGGCCGGATCCGTGAATATTCCACGTCCCTCAAGGACATGGTGCCCCTGGAAAAATGCCTTGCCGCCGCGAAAGAGTGCAATGCGCCCATGGTCAGCATTTGCGGCGGCGAACCGCTGATTTACCCGAAAATCGAGGAACTGGTCACTGGCCTGCGTGAACAAAACCGCATCATCTATGTTTGCACCAACGGCGTGTTCATGCGCAAGAAAATGAGGGAATACCTCGCCGCCGTCTATTCGCCGGCGTTGGAGCCGAAGCTCAAGAAGTTGCTGCATGAAAAATTGATTTCCGACAAGGAAGCGCAGGCCATCCGCCACGCCGACGCCGCGGCGAAGAAGAAGACAGTCATCCGCCCGTCGAGATGGATGTATTGGAATGTGCACGTGGACGGACTGGAATTCACGCACGATCTGATCGTTGAGCGCGAAGGCGTGTTCAAGGAATGCGTCGAAGCCGTCAAAATGGCGAAGATCCTTGGTTACCAGGTGGCTACCAACACGACCGTTTATAAGGAAACCGACGTAAAGGAAATCGAAGACATGTTCAAGTTCTTCTCCTGGCTCGGCGTGGACGGCCACACGATTTCGCCCGGTTACGATTACGATGCGGCCAAAAAGGACATGGTCAAGCGGCTCGGCAAGGACCCGAAGGACTTTTTCCTTACGCGCGACATGACGCGCAAGAAATTTGCGAAGATTCTGGACTGGGGCAAGGCGTTCACCATTTTTGGTACGCCGGTTTACCAGGAATTCCTCGCTGGGCATCGTGAATTGACCTGCACTGCGTGGGCGATACCGACCTACAACATCCGCGGCTGGAAGGCGCCGTGTTACCTGATGACCGATACCCTGAACACGGAGGGCCATTACGCCGGCTACCAGGAGATGCTGGACAAGGTGAATTGGGAGAAATACGGCGTGGTGGACGGCAAAGCGCGTGACCCGCGTTGCGAACACTGCATGGTCCATTGCGGTTACGATCCCAGCGGCGCCTTGGGCACGAATTACCAGGCCGGCGACAATTGGAAAAATTTCGCCTATAACTTCGGACCGCGCCCGGCGCGTTATGACCGCGGTTACGAAATCGAGGCCTTCAACGGTTTCAGCATCGGCAAGGGACACTTGGCTGAGGCGCGGGCGGTGGTCAACCCGGCCGCCGGGGCCAAAAGCGCCTTCTCTCGCAACGAAACGACGACAGACCAACGCATCGGCGCTTTTTGCGGCGGCGAAAACGGCGCAAGCCCGGAGCGCGACAAGCTGCTGGCCGGGATCAAGGACGCCAAGCAGACTGAGGCGCGGGCGGAACAAAGTCTGAAATCCAAATGAGCCGGGCACTTTACCTTTCCCCACCCAGTTTCGACGGTTTCGACGGCGGCGCGGGCTCGCGTTACCAGGCGCGACGCGAAGTCACCAGCTTCTGGTATCCGACCTGGCTGGCACAGCCCGCCGCGCTCACGCCGAATTCCCGATTGCTCGATTGCCCGCCACACAACGTCGGCATGGAGGAATGCCTGCAGATCGCGAAAGATTTTGATCACGTCATCATCAACACCAGCACGCCGTCGCTAAAGAACGATTGCAAGGTGGCTGAGGCCATCAAGGCGCAGAATCCTGAGACGAACATTGGTTTTGTTGGCGCGCACACGATGGTGTTGCCGACGGAAACTTTGAAGGCGTCCCGGGCGATTGATTGGGTGGGCCGCAAGGAATTTGATTTCACGTGCAAGGAAGTCGCCGAAGACCGCGACCTCTCGACCATTGCCGGGCTTTCGTATCGGGACAAGGACGGCAAAATCAGACACAACCCCGAGCGCGAGATGATCCAGGACATGGATACACTCCCGTGGGTGGCGGACGTTTACCGGCGCGACCTGAAGATCGAAAACTACTTCATCGGCTACCTGCTGCATCCGTACGTCAGCATGTACACCGGACGCGGTTGCCCGGCGCAATGCACCTTCTGCCTCTGGCCGCAGACCATCGGCGGGCACAAATATCGCGTCCGCTCGCCGCAGAACGTCGCCGACGAGATGGCGTACATGAAGAAGTTGTTCCCGCAGGTGCAGGAGTTTTTCTTCGATGACGACACGTTCACGGCCAACCTGCCGCGCGCCCGTGAGATCGCCAAAAAACTCGGTCCGCTCGGTGTCCGCTGGTCGTGCAACAGCCGCGCGAACCTCGATTACGAGACGATAAAATCCTTCAAGGACAATGGATTACGGCTGTTCCTGGTCGGCTACGAAAGTGGTAACGACGACATCCTCACCCGGATCAAGAAAGGCGTGACGATGGACGAAATGCGCCGGTTCACAAAAGATTGCCATCGCGCGGGCGTCGTGATTCACGGCACGTTCATCCTGGGTTTGCCGGTGGAAACGAAGGAATCCATCGAAAACACGATTAATTTTGCGAAGGAATTGGATGTGTTCAGTCTTCAGGTTTCGCTGGCGGCACCCTATCCGGGCACGGAACTTTATGAGCAGGCCAAGCTCAATGGCTGGTTCGTGAAAAAGGACAAAACCGACCTCGTGGAAGGCGACGGTTTCCAGCAAAGCACACTCGAATTCCCCGGCCTGAGCAAGGAAGAAATCTTCGAGAGCGTTGAAAAATTTTATCACCGCTATTACCTGCGTCCGAAGCCGATTCTGCGCATCATCAAGACGATGTTGGAAGACAAGGGGGTTTGTGTCCGCCGTTTGCGCGAAGGTTATGAATTTTTCAAGAGCATGGCCCAACGCCGAAGTGACCTCGCTGCCGCGAAAGCCGCCGCGTGAAATGAATTTCACAGGTCGTATCCGCAACTTAAACCTGACAACCGAGAGAGGAAGACGTTATGGAAACGACTGAGGAGAAAAAGAGTTGTGAAACCAGCAAATGCGGCTGTTTCTGCCACAAGATGCCCGGATTGTTCATTCTCCTGGCAGGAGTGGCCATTCTGCTGCGGGCGCTGGAAGTTCTGGGCCACACGCCGTTCTGGATCATAATCGCCGTCATCGTGATGCTGGCGGGCCTGCAATACATGTTCGCCGGCATGTGCAAGTGCTGTGGCCGGGCTTGAACCGGTTCACAACTGACGAGGAAGTGCCGACACCTACTTAACCGGGATCGCCGGCAGCTAGCGCTAAGAAGCTCGCGCTTCAGGGGGTGGCTTATTTCTTCCCTTCGCTTTCGCGGCCAGTGTACTTGCGTTCGGCAGTGTCCACGCGGATTTTTTCACCGGGCGCGATGAACAGCGGTACCATAATTTCCAGGCCGGTGTCGAGTTTGGCGGGTTTCCACGTGGCATCGGAGCCGCCGCGGATGGGCGGCGCGGTGTCCACCACTTCCAGTGTCACCGCCGGCGGCAATGCGATGTCCACGAGCCGCCCTTCGAGCAGCAGCGCGCGGAATTCGACGTTTTCCTTGATGAACCAGCGCCGCTCGCCGATTTGCTCGGCGCTCAGGGTCAATTCGTCGAACGATTCAACGTCAAAAAAGACGTAATCCTTCCCGTCGTGGTAGCTGAACTGGACGCGGCGATGCTGCACGTCGGCAATCGGCACACGATCGCTTTCCGAAAAGGTATGGTCGGCCAGCCGGCCGGTCTTCAGATGGCGCAGCCGTGCGTGGAGTTTATGTTTGGTCTGGGCCGTGCCGCTGACATGAAACTCCTCCAGCATTTGCGGTGCGCCATCGAGCAGCAGGACCATGCCACGTTTGAATTCCGAGGGGAGAACAGTTTGCATCGCGTGCCTTCTCGCAGTCCTCAACCGGGATTGCTGGTTACTCAGTAATCTGTGGTCTTGTAGCGCGCTCTTGGTGCGGCGTCAAGGCTGTCTCAAGCAGCGCTGCTACAAATCGGCCAATACCGGGCGCCTGGGATTCGCGCGGACCGGCCACATTCAACATCCGCACTTTGTTTTGTTCAAGGAACTTTAAAAGCGCGGCGGCACTCTTCGATACGCCGTTCCGTTCGCAGACCACAAGCAAGGGGCGACCGTGTTGTTCCGCGCAGAACCTGGTGAAAGCCGTGCCGCCGGACAATTCCTTTTCCCGCGCCACGATCAACGTGGCATCCGAGTCAAACACGTTTTGCTCAGTGCGCTCGACGTAATCGGACGAGTCGGTTTCGCGAAGCACGTAGGCCGATGGAATGGGGCCGTCCTCGGCGAGGCGGTCCCGCGGGCACCAGCCACCGTGTTCGTAACCGTGCCGGATGGCAAAATCCAGCGCGGCCCGGTCAACGCCGGTTTGTCCTCCGGAAACAATCTTCATATGGAGGCGGTTTTCTGACATCGCGGACCGGCTCCGGATTTGGCATCAAGCCTGGCGCACAAAATAATAGGGTTGGCCGTGCCAGGGATGTTCCAGGCCGGGGTGCAACCGCACGTCACCAGAGGAAGTTCGGATTTGAAAGTGATATTGCAGCGGAAACGGCGAGTCGGTATAGGACGCAGGGATTTCCGCACGGAACTCCTTTCCTGACCGTTCCATTTCGACCATTTGCCACTCCTCGGCCTGATTGACGCGCCGGTAACGCAATCGCACGCCAGCGACTTTGGGCGCGTGGACGGCGATATTGACCGATTCACCGTGTCGAAATGACGCCGGCGGTTCGTGGAGCCCAACAAGCAGCGAATGCTTTTCATACTCCTGTTTGCCGACGGCTTTGCCCACGGCCGCTTCGGTGACATTGGTATCCATCTTGGGCGAAGCGGGCGTTTGATCCAGCAATTTTTCCAAATCGGCGGTGTCGGCATCCATCGCCGCCAACCGGTCCAGCCAGTGACCGTGCTGAAAATACTCCGGGCCAAACGTCACGTCGTCGCGGTAAATGCCTTTCGCCGCAGCCGCGAATTCCGCCCACGCCGCGCGCGCGTCCCGGTTCAGTTGCAGCGCCGCTTCTAACGCCGGTTGTTGCTGACTGCGCTGGTAAATCGCGTAGACAACGCCGGCACGGAATTTTGCCGCGAAGAATTTTCCAAGCCCGGCTTGGATGGCAACGTCCACCGCCAGCCGGCGGAATTCGGCGCTCTGCGAGTCGCGAACTTTTGACTTCGCGTGGCCTAATTCGGTCAAGGCCTTTTCAGCGTCTTCCTCCAACCGGCTTGCAACCCAGATCGGTGAGTATTTCCCGCTCGGATTGCCCTTCAGCAGTTCATCAGCGTATTCCTCGATGCTCAGGAAAAATTCAGGGTCGAGCGGGCTGACATTGCCAAAGACTTTGGGGCTGGGCGTGTCGGAATAGGGATGTTTGTGGCTGGCATTCACGATGGGCATGTTGAAATACATCTCCGGCCAGTAATTGTTGTTGGCGGCGGACGGACAATGCGCCGTCGTCACCAACGGCAGAATCCGGCTGGCCGCCGCCAGCGCGCGTTCCGCCGCTTCCGCGCCAACGCCGAATTGTTTGCGCAACAGGCGTTGCCAGCCGTCGGCGTCGCCCTCCGGGTTGTAGAGATTTCGGCCCCAGACGCGGTAGGTATAATCGTATTTTTCGAAGTCGTGCGCCGGTTTCAGCGCCGCTTCGGCATAGGCATTGCGTCCGCCGGGCAGACCTGAGCCCTTGCGACCCTTGAAAAAGAGCGGCTCGTAAATTTCCACGCCGTTGCTGCCGCAAAAGCTCGAGACCCGGCCATACGCGGTAGCAGTTTCTGGATCGCCCCACAACAGCAACCGTTGCGTGCCCGGCCAGATGCGATGCACCACGCCATAGCGACGACCTTCGGCCAGCAAATCACCGTAACCGTAGCGCAGAAACGAGCGCGAGCCGGAACTCCGCGAAAAAAAGCCGTTGTCGCTGGCATTGCGCGGCGGCATTTCCTGTTGCCGGATTGCACCCTGCATGTAAGGCAGACCCATATGCTCGGCCCAGAACTTGGGCGAGACCTCCACCGGCATTCCGGTGGCCACAGCCACGTCAATGATTTCGCGGTCAAGTCCCTTGGCGTGCAGATCAATCCTCACGGTGCGCCCGCATTGTACAATACCGTCGAAGATCGTCTTCCAGATCGCCGTATTGCCTTCCGGCACGCCGCTTTCGCCGTGGGTCCGGATGGTCATGCCGCTGATGGACGGGCATGCAACGAGCAATGCGCGCAGGGCATCCCGGCAGTAAGGCGCCTGCGTTTCCGGTGTGAGACCGGTGATGGTGTAATTCACGTCCGGGCTGTTCGTCCATTGAAACGCGTGTGTCCAGAGGCCCAGTTGAAATTGCATACCGCGCCGCACCGTTTCGTCGCTGATAAACTTCAGCATTGCCAGATTCAAATCGCGTTCGGCATCCGGCAACGGCACCGCGCGCACGTCGTAGCCGGGCACCGAGAGCAGGAACGGATACGCGAAATAAAAATAGGTGTCGCGCAATTCGCGCGCGAAATCATAGCCGAGTCCGAACGTGAGATTGAAACGATTGAACCGGTTCGCCGCGAGCATTGTGAGGTAGGGCGGCCAGAAATATTTGTCCTGAAACCACGATTTGTCCTCCACATCGCTGTTGAATCCGCGGGAAATGCTGCGAATGGCGTTGGCCGGTCGCTCGCTGACAGGATTGACGGCGCGTAAGGCTTCCACCGCGTCATCAGCAAACTTTACGCGGTCGGCGAGTTCCAGCAGCGCATAGACCAGCCCGCGCGCATCCGAACCATTGACTATTAAAACGGACCATTTGCCAATCTTCGTGCGTTCCATCCAAAACGACTCAGCCACATCCAGCATGGCGGCGTTTGCCGAGTCCATCGCAGTGCGACCCGTCGCCACACACAGTTGTGAAGGTGCAGCCTGATTGATGCTTTTGTGAAATTGGACGGCAATTCCTTTTGCGGTCAGCGCGTCACGCAATTCTCCTGCCGCCCATTGCACCGGTGGTTGCCGGACGACTGCGTCTTCTGGATCTAGCACCAGGGCGACTGCCGATTTATTTTCGGCGGCGGAAATCGGCAACGGCCACAGGCTGGCGCCCGTCACGGCTGCGGCGGCTAGGCTGGTTTTCTTGATAAATTGCCGGCGCGTTTCGCCGTGTGGGAAGGAATTGTTTCGATCAGCGCACATGGTTGCTACGTGAATTCAAGGCGCTTTTCCCGCCGCTGGCGAGGAAAAATAATTCGGATCTGACGTCTAAAATCCAGGTTCCGTTATTCTTCCAAGCCCCTGGTTCGCGTCACGCGGGCTTGTTTTCTTGCGCTATGTGCAGCTTCGGTAAAAACGGTTTTCCCCGTTGCGCGAGGCGTTCTTCCAACCGTTTTGTGCAATCACAATGGCAACATGCCCACGGTTCGGTGCCGTTTTCGTGCCGGCAATTCTTGCGATTGTGCGCGTCCTTGACGCTCAACAGCGCAAAAAATTCCTCCCAGTAAGGCTGTTCTTCCGCCAGCGGCGTGGCGCAAAAACAGGTTTCGACCCAGTGCGCGACACCATCGTCGCCGATGCGCGCCTGCTCCATGTCGTAAAGATACTCGTCGCCGGCAATCGAATCCCGACCGAGCGACCCGTCGGCAATGGCCTGCAACAGGGACCTTTCGCGACCGGGCTTCACGCGGGCTTTGACGAGATAACGCATAATTCAATGGTGGGAACATACCGCATCATTCGCGAAGAGGCGAATCGTTGTCGTCAATGTTCACGTGACGGTCAACGGCCCGTCGAAGATGGTCAGACTGATGACTTCGGTTTTGGCCGCATGCGGTCCGTGCCGGACGCCTTTCGGTGCATAAAACAATGCGCCGGTGGTGTATGTCTTATCCGATTCCTCCCATTCGCCCGACAAGACATACGCCCATTCATTGGCCTGCGGATGCGTGTGGGCCGGGATGGTGTAGCCGGCCTTGAACTTGCGCAACACCACTACGCCGCCGGTGGTTTCGTGCTTGTGTAAAATCATCAGCTCAACCCCCTCGTAAGGCCCGGGCTGCCAGGTTTTGTCCTTGGTCAATGCGACGTACGGAAACATGCGTTTATCCAACCGGAATGGGCAGGATTTGCAAGCGCGGATTCACAGAAACCTGGATGGCTCGTTACCGGTGCGCGACCCGATTTGCATTCTCCCGACGACGACCGCGCCTTCTTCCACCACCAGAAGCCGGGCATCCACGTCGCCAAAAAATCGCGCGGTGGACTTCAGGACGACGGTGTCCCGGGCCCGAAGATTGGCGGCCAGTTCCCCGGCGATTTCCGCCGACCCGACCTTGAGCAAGTCGGGCCAGCGAAAAAGATTTTCCACCGGAATGATCAAATGGGCGGCAGCCAGGCTGCCTTTGACGTCGGCATTCGAGTAAATCGTCAACGAACGTTCAACCGCCAGTTTACCGTGGAATTTCCCCCGGATGACGGCGTCACCGACGATGGACTCGGTGTTAAAGACGCAGCCTTTGAGTTCGATCACGAACACGCCTTTGGTCTTGAAATTTTTGGCGACGGAGCTGGTGATTTGATAATCATGGAGGTCCACGTAACGGCTGCACCGTTTGCACATGGTGGACTCGGCGCTGGCCGGCACCTCCAGTTCGGCGCCGCATTCGAAACACGTGATCTGCCTCCGCCGGGGCGCGTGCCGGGTCGCCTGAGGCGCCGGATTCAGAATTTCCTGGACGCGGAGGTGCTGTCCGCATTTCTTGCAGCGGGAGGAGTAAGCCGAGCGCGGCTCCGATTGCTGGTGGCCGCAATGGGGACAGGCCACCAGGACCTGGTCCTGTTTCTTTGCCGGCATTCAGTTTCTCTCCGCGCTGCCGCCACACGGTTCAACGCCCGGCCCGGGCCAATTCCGGAGTCTTCGCCGTTTCGGCCGAACGCGCCGGGGCCGGCGTGGGTTGGACTTTGTTCGGGTTCACTTCGGCCTTACCCACGTAGGTCGCGCCCTCTTCGATGGCCAGTTTCGCGGCCCGAATGTCGCCGAACAATTCTGCCCGGGCCTTGATTTCGATTTTCTCCTTGGCGGTGATGTTGCCGTTGACTTTGCCGCGGACCGCGACGGACTGGGCCGCAATGTTGCCGTTGATGACGGCGCTGTCACCCAGGTTCAACGCACCATCGGTGTGGACCTCGCCGTCGAGTTTGCCGTCGAAGCTCAGCTCGCCGGAAAACTTGATATTGCCTTTGATTTCCACGTCGGAATTCAACGTGTTTTTGGAAGTACTGTTTGTGTTCATAATATCCATCGTTTCTCCTTGTTGCGTTCAAGCTATAACTAACGCAGGAACCGGGAAGCGTCAAAACTAATTTCGGCCTTCGACCGGCCTTCGCCGGGGCCAAAGCGGTCGCCTCGTCGGCGCATCCGGCATTCGAGTTGCGCTGATGCGGCACGCGCGTAAATTGCCAGGGTCATGCGCATGGATTGGAAAAAATTGCGGACGCTGGCGCTGGCGGAAGTCGAGGCGACCCTCGCGGCATTGCCGGAGCCTCTGCGCGAACGGGCGGCGAAGCTGCCAGTCACATTCGAGCGCACACCCAACGCCGGGTTGCAGGCTGATGGAATTGAAGCCGACACGCTCGGTTTGTTCACCGGGGCGGAATTCGCCGAGGAAGGAAACGTGCCGCTGCCGCCGCAGATCATTTTGTTTCTGGAAAATCTTTGGGAATTCGCGGAGGCCAACGAGGAGATTTTCCGCGACGAGGTCCACACGACGTATCTGCATGAACTCGGTCATTATCTGGGACTGGGCGAGGATGAATTGACCGAACGCGGCCTGGAATAAGATTCACTGCACCGGGACTGTGCGCCGCCGGGGAGCAAGCAAGCGCTGTCAGTCGGCGTCTTCGCCCAGTTCGACGTTCCAGTAGGCGAGATCAATGAAATGTTTCCAACTGTCGTGCCGGTGCAGGCTGAAGTTGATCTGCACGAACGGCCGCCATTTCGGCCGCTTCGGCTTGCGGATGAGGTGCAGCCCCGCCTCCTGCGGCGTGCGATTGGCCTTTTGCGTATTGCACTCCACGCAGGAGCAAACAATGTTCTCCCACGTGGTCGGACCGCCGCGGTCGCGCGGCAGGACGTGGTCCAGGTTCAGATCCTTGCGGTCAAACGTGCGCCCGCAGTATTGGCAGGTGTTTTTATCGCGTTCAAAAATGTTGTGGCGCGTGAATTTAACCTCCTTCTTTGGCAACCGGTCGTAAATCAACAAAAGGATAATGCGTGGCACGCGGATGCGAAACGAAATGGTGTGGATGGATTCCTCGCGCGGCGCGGCCCGGGAAAGGTCGCGCCACTCCTCAAAACTGAAGGTGCGAAACGAGCCGTCCTCGTCGCTCAAAACAGCCTGCGCATGGCCCTGGAACAACAATGTAAGAGCGCGACGGGTGGTGCAGACGTTGACCGCCTGCCACAACCGGTTCAACACAAGCACATGCTGGTTTAACGCGGTGTTCATGGCGCTGTCCGGAAGAAACCTTAACAAAACTGGCGCCGGAGGTCAACTCCAGTGGTGAACGGTCAGCATCCCGGCCGTTCACCGCTTCAGGAAAGCAACGCGGCGGTAAGCTCGGCTCATTTCGTCCGCTCAAACCGTCCCGCCGGCGGCCGCCGTTTGAGCACCTCGCAGTTTTGCATGGCGAGATCGTGCATCTGCAGAATCAGCCCGCGCAGCCTCTCTCCGAATGGGGTCAGCGAGTACTCGACATGCGGGCGTTTCGTTTCAAAAACTTTGCGTCGCACAGCGCCGTCCAGCTCCAACTCCCGAAGCTGGGCGGTGAGCACTTTCTGGCTGATGCCCGGCAACGCCCGGCAGAGCTGGTTGTGGCGGCGGGCGCCGTTGAACAATTCCCGCATAATCAGCACCTTCCACTTGCCGCCGATCACGGCCAGCAGGCGTTCCACTTCACATTCGACGGTCTTGAGATGCATGCATGGGCACTCAAAGGTGCCTGATTGCGGAGGGTACAAACAAGGGCATGTTAGGGCAATATGATGACGATTAGAAAATCGAACGAACGGGGCCACGCCGACCACGGCTGGCTGAACACGTATCACACGTTTTCCTTTGCGGACTACTACGATCCCCAATGGATGGGGTTTCGGGATTTGCGTGTGATCAACGACGACCGCGTCGCCGCCGGCCAGGGCTTCGGCCGGCACCCGCACCGCGACATGGAAATTATCAGCTTCGTCCTCGATGGCGAACTGGAACACCGCGATTCGATGGGCAACGGACGTGTTATCAAGCCGGGTGAGTTCCAATACATGGCGGCGGGCACCGGCGTGATGCACAGCGAATACAATCCGTCGAAGCAGAACCCGGTCCATTTCCTGCAAATCTGGATTCAGCCGGACAAATCCGGGGCCAAGCCGGCTTACGGTGAAAAGTCGTGCGCCAGCGCCGCGCCGGGAAAGCTGCATCTGATTGCCAGCAAAACCGGACGCGATGACAGCATCCGCATCAACCAGGACGCCGACTTGTGGCTCACGAAATTCACCGATGGCCAGTCGGTGACGCACGAGCTGAAGCCGAAGCGGCATGCCTGGGTTCACGTGGCCGGGGGCGAAGTGACGTTGAACGGGAAGAAACTCAGCAGCGGCGATGCCGCGGCGGTGAGTGGCGAACCGAAGCTGGAACTGACCGGCAAAGGCAACGCGCAGGTGCTGTTGTTTGACCTGAATTGAGCAAGTGCAGCGGTGGGGCGAGCGTCCGCGCGAGCCAAAAGTCTGGTAGGGACGCCACGCTGCGGCGTCAGGTCATCACAGGGCGATGACCCTACCTTCGGCTCGCCTCACCGAAGGTAAGGAGACGTTGCATCGGCACGGGTTCACTGACTAACATTACCGCATGGAAAAGAACCGGCTCGAAGCCTTCAGCGACGGCGTGCTGGCCATCATCATCACCATCATGGTGCTGGAATTGCACATACCGCACCCGACGGAACAGAGGCCAAACCCGAACCAATTGATTGATCTCAAACCTCTGCTGCCGGTATTTCTAACTTACATCCTGAGTTTCATTTATCTCGGGATTTATTGGAATAACCATCATCACCTGATCAAGGCGGCGCACAAGGTTAACGCTGCGATGATGTGGGCGAATCTCCATCTGTTATTTTGGCTCTCGCTCTTCCCATTCGTCACCGGCTGGATGGGCGAAAATCATTTCACGACCGCGCCGACCGCGCTTTATGGCGGCGTGATGTTGATGGCGGCCATCGCTTACTTCATTCTGCAAAACGTCATCGTCGCGCAACACGGTCGGGGCTCGAAACTGGCCATGTCCATCGGCCAGGATTTCAAGGGCAAACTCTCGACGGTCCTCTACACCGCCGCCATAGCCACGGCATTTTTCCGGCCTTGGATCTCTTGCTGCCTCTACGTGTTGGTGGCGTTGATGTGGCTCATCCCTGACCGCCGCATCGAGCGCGCGCTGGACTAAATCCTGCTGAGTTCGCGCAGTGCGGCGCCGGCGCCGGACAGGTTCTCGGGTTTCATCTCGACGTAATTGCGTGAGAGAATGATGCCCTGCGCGCCGCCTTTGAATACCGCCTTCACCGCCTGCCCGACACTTTCCGGTGTACAATGACCAGCGCCCTTGTCCACAGGTACGTCGATGTCTACCCCCGGCCAGATTTGGACGGGCTGTCCACCCACACCGTCCACCGCACGACGCGTCTCGCGTTCCACATAATCAGCCGAGAGTCCGGTCGCGAGAAGCTTGTCATAGGGCGCTTCGTTATAATTCAGTTCCCGGTACAGCACGTCGAGCGTTTGCTCAGGCGATAAATCGCCGAAAACGGTGTCGCGCGCGCCTTTGACAAAGCTCAGGAATCGTCCGCCGGCGACATTGTTGTAAAGCGCCGGCCGGAGGAAGTCGGAAAATCCGGTGAATGCCACATAGTCTTCCTCGGCGCGTTGGAAGGGGCTGAACGACATGTTTTGCCAGACATGCCAGCCGACCGGCAGCGCCGGATTAATGGACTTCACCTTGCGGTAAATTGCGGCCTGGAATACATGACGGCTGCTGACCCAGAGGTTTTCCCAGGCGAGGAGTTCGGGATACTTCAACAACAGCCGCCAGAAGGCGGTGAAATAACCGTCAAGCGGGCGCTGGCCGGCGCGGCCGCTGAGCGTAAATTTCTCCGCTGCATCATAACCCTGGCGCGCGCGTTCGACATCAATGCCGCGGTCGCGCCCCCTTTTCTGGCAGAACTCGCAAAAGCACGTGGTGCGGCCGGGATTTTCTCCGCTGCTCTGAGAGAGGTTAAGCGTGTTAAGCAGCCCACTCTGACGCTCCGAACCCCACATAATGCCGCCAATGTCGTACGAGCGCGTGTAATCTTCAACGAGTCCCAGTGTGAAATTCTGGTAGCGGGGATTATTAAAGCAAGGCCCACCCGGATGCCCGCTTGTGCGGCGGCCGTGATGGTCAACTTCATACATTGTCTCCCAGTTCGGTACGGCGGCAGGGAGAACATTGTCCTCGAGCAGGAAGCAGAACGTCCTTATGCCATGCTTCTGCGCAACGGGGATGACGCGCGCCAGCACGTCAATGCTGCCGAATTCCGGAGCGTGCATGTCCTGCAGAGTCAGCGGGACATCTTTGTAATATTCCATGTGCGGCATCGCATAGTTCCCGCCATGGAACCCGGTCGGCGGCACTCCAGCGCGATGCGGTTCGTGGGAGTAGATAAACGGGAACAGCGCGTTTACGCCGGCGCGCTGCCGCATGTCATCGAACAGCGGATCCAGTTCCCGTTGGGCGAGCGGGGCTACGCAGATGGGCATGCCAATCAGGGTGGTAGTTGGTTTGGACGGAGCCGTGGTGGAAGCCTGTTCGCCCCGCAGGGGTTCCACGCCGGTCAATGCAGCGCCGGCACCGATTACACCGAGTCTCACGAAGTCTCGACGGTTCATGCGATGAGTATCCTGAGCCTCCAATCGGTTTCAAGACCAAAGCCCCGGCGTGACTGTGGGCGCGTCCGTGTGCGAAAAATTGACGCCCGCCGAGGGGTACTGCCGTGATCAAATGCGGTCCACGGCCGCTGGGCCGGACAAATGTTTAGGCGTCACCCGGCCGCTGCAGAAAGATGGTGCCCTTCGTCGCCTGTTCGGCCATGTCTTCGGAAAATTCCTTCAGCAACCTGCCTTTGGCATTGCGAATCTGAATGATGCGAACCGGGATGCCGAACCGCTGCAGTTCCTCATATAGCCCCAGCGACTTCATAATGCCGAGGCCGAAAAATTTGAGCGATAAAATATAGCCTCGCTGGCTGAAAGATGGGGCCATTATCAATGGCGACGACCTCGTGGCCACTGGCGCGCAAAAGCAAAGTGGCTGCTGAGCCGCCAATGCCGGTACCGGAAACGAGAATTTTCATCGTGAATCCTTACAGTTGCTGCTGCTGTCTGGCCGGTTGATTTCCTTGCCTGCTACGCATTCACGAAGATTTCTGCCCCTTTTTCAGAGAATTAGCGAGCCTTTTCTTTCGGGCCATGTTTCAGCGCAAGTTCCTAGGCGGGGCGCGCCTGGCATCGTGATTACATGCCTTCCGGCCAGTGTCGGGTTTCTTCCAGCGATTCGCCGGTTTCGAGCAGGCTCTTGAGGCTTGACAGGACCGGCGGCCAGCCTGCGGAAACCGATTCGATGAATTTCGAGCCGGATTTGTCCATCTCGTGAAGAATGGTGAGTTTGACCGATGCGCCGTGTTTTTCGATTTCACAGGTCATGCGCGAGTAACCTTCCGCGCGCAACCCGGGCATGGATTCGCTGCGCCACTTGAGCACGAGCCGCCGCGGCCGATCAATTTCCAGTACTTCCCCGCTGTCGCAGACACCGCCGTCGGGCTTCAGGAGCCGCCACGCGGCGCCTTTCTTCCAGTTCGATTCCTGGATGGCGCCGTAGAAAAACTGGCGGTTGAATTCGGGCGTCGTCAGCGCGCGCCACAGTTTATGCGGCGTGGTGCGGATATAAATCACGTAAACAAATCGGCTCCTGGCCATAACTTCATCCTTTATTTTCAAGACCCTCTTTCAAATCACTTAACGCCTGGAGGCGATGATGCTCGTATTTGCCAATCCAGCGCTCGTAGATCTCGTGCAACGGCATCGGATTCAGGAAATGCAGCTTCTCGCGCCCGCGCCAGACCGTGGCCACCAGGTTTGCCTTTTCCAGCAATGCCAGATGCTTGGTTACCGCCTGCCGGGTCATTTCCCGATGCGCGCACAACCCGCTTAGCGTCTGCCCGTTGCGCTTATGTAGTTCGTCCAGCAACTTCCGCCGGCTCGGGTCTGCCAACGCCTTGAACACCGCATCCATCGGGCCGGATAATACGCAACCACGTGGTTGCATGTCAACCAACAAAACTCAGGACACAGTTTCAGAGAGAAGATCTTAGTCCTTCGGCGGCCATTTCGCACCGCCCAGTTCCCCGGGTAACTGCTTCGGGTCGGTTGGATAGATGAGCGAGAGGTCCGGCTTATTCGGCGCGCCAGGCAGGAGTTCCAGTTCCTCCGGCGCACCGAGGATGAGCCAGAGCACCTCGGCGTCGGTGTCGTTGAACACCTGGCGCAATTCGGCTGGGCCGACCAGCACGCCGCCATATTTGGGCACGGTCAGCGTCGCGTCGCCTACGCGCATGCGGCCCGTGCCTTCCAGTACAAAATAAAATTCCTCCGCGCGGATGTGTTTGTGCAGCGTGTTGGCACTTTTCGGCGGCAATCGCCAAAGCCGCGCGCCCAGGTTTTCGCTCCCGGTGCGCTCCAGATAATCCGCGTTCGGTATTTTCATCAGGTTGGACGTCCGCCAGAAGAGGTCCTTGGGCTGGATGAGATGGTATCCTTGAATGGCTTTCATAAATTCACCGGCGAAGCATACGCCACTACCCGGGAAGAGCAACGCCGGTGCAATACATAGCAAATTACCCGAGTTGATCCCGGGCGGCGCTCTGTTAGTATGGCGGCGCACCTGGTGACATTGATAGCCGATTCTTCGTCACCGGCGGCAGCGCCAGGCAAAAGCGGAGGCAGGGAAACGTGAGTCCTCCTGGATTAAAAATGATATTACATTGGACCAATATGAAATTGAAACTGCGATGGCTCGTGCTAGCCGGATTGCTCTGGCTAAATGTGAGTGCCTTTGCCCAGGACACGAATTTTTGGGTCTTTCTGTGCTTCGGGCAGTCCAATATGGAGGGCTTTCCGGGAATTCAATCACAAGACCAGACGAACGTGGATGCTCGGTTTCGGGTCTTGGCCGCGGTCAATTTTTCCAAACAGGGCCGGACAAAGGGTCAGTGGTATCCGGCCGTCCCTCCGCTGTGCCGTCCCCCCACCGGTCTCTGCCCGGCCGATTATTTTGGCCGAACCCTGGTGGCCAACCTGCCGAAGAACATCCGAGTGGGTGTGGTGGTCGTTGCCGTGGGCGGCTGCAAAATTGAACTGTTCGAAGAGGCCAGGTACCAGTCATACGCATCCAACGCACCTGTTTGGATGAAAGGCATCATCAGGACATACAACGGAAATCCTTATCAATATCTGGTTACCATGGCAAAACTGGCCCAGAAGGATGGCGTGATCAAAGGAATCCTGTTGCACCAGGGAGAGTCGAATACCGGTGACCGGCAATGGCCGAACAAAGTCAAAGGGGTTTACGACAATCTGCTCAAGGACTTGAACCTCAAGGCCGAGGACGTGCCCCTGCTCGCCGGTGAAGTCGTGAATGCCGATCAAAAAGGGCAATGCGCGAGAATGAACCCGATCATTGATGATTTGCCCAAAACCATTCCCAATTCCTACGTCATTTCTTCGGCCGGTTGCACCGCGATACCGCCGGACCATCTGCATTTCGATCCGGCCGGCTACCGGGAATTGGGTACGCGTTACGGGGAGAAAATGCTTTCATTGTTTGGCTATAAGATGACCGAACCCAAATGACCGGAAGTGCCTTTGACCCCGACATTAAACCAAGTGTCAGAAAGTAACCCCTTATCTCTCGTCCTGAGCTCGAAGCCCGTACCTCAAACCACCCAGACCTCACTTAAATGAAGATTCATCGCTCGAACTCGTATTCACGCATCGGATTACTTACGGCGGCGCTGCTGGCCGTTGGGGGAACGACCCACGCTGCCGACCTGCCCACCCTCAAGCACGCCTACCAAAAGCATTTCTACGTTGGCGTGGCAATCAATCGCGACATTGCGACCGGCACGGCGGGTCAGACCAACGACTTTTTCAGCCGGTCCCAGGAACAGGTCAATCAAGACATTGCGCTCGTCAAGGAACAGTTCAACCAGATCTCCCCGGAGAACGATCTGAAATGGGAACTCATCCATCCGCAACCGGGCCCGGAGGGCTACAATTTTGGCCCGGCTGACGCCTATGTGGGCTTCGGATTGCGCAACCACATGTATATCGTGGGACACACGCTCGTTTGGCATAACGAGACGCCCCTGTGGGTCTTCCAGCCGCCCGGAATGACGAACGTGCCATCGCCATCATCCGTCGCCACTACCAACATGTTCGGGACGAATGCGCCCGGTCGTGGCCGGTATGGCCGGCGTTTCGGCCGCGGTTTCGTTTATAACGGGCCTCGCGCGTCCCGCGAGCAATTGCTCCAGCGGATGCACGATCACATTTTCACCGTGGTCGGACGTTACAAAGGCAAGATCAAGGTCTGGGACGTTGTGAACGAGGCGGTCGCTGACCAGGGCACAAACTTGCTGCGAAACTCGCTCTGGCTGCAAATCATCGGACCGGACTACCTCGCCAAGGCCTTCAAATATGCCCACGAAGCGGATCCGAAGGCGATCCTCCGCTACAACGACTTTGGATTGGAGAATCCGACAAAACGCCACAAATTCATCACCCTGATCCAATCACTCCAGGCGCAACACGTCCCGGTCATGGCCATCGGCACGCAAACTCACGTCAGCACCTCGTCACCGGGTTTCGAGCAGGAAGACCAGGCGTTGACGGAACTGGAGACGCTTGGCTTGCCCATTCACATCACTGAACTCGACGTCAACGCCGCGCGGGGCGGCCAGCGGAGTACCGGGGCGGACATCACCGCCAACACCGCGACGACCCAGGGCGGCCTTGTCGAGAACGCCGATCAACGTCTCGCCGATGAGTATGCCACGCTCTTCAAAGTGTTCGTGAAGCACCATCAATACGTGAAGGTGGTCACGTTCTGGGGTGTGAATGATGCCGTTTCCTGGCGCCGCAATGGCAAGCCGCTTTTATTCGACGGTAACGACCAGCCCAAGCCGGCCTTTGATACAGTCATTCGCGTCGCCACTGGCCAACCATAGACCGAAGGCTGGATTTTATCTTCATGTTGGGTCAGCGATAGATTTCCCGGCGATGGCGTGCCCGGGCTCAGGATTCATCACTTGACGGCCAAAAGGGTTTCTGCAACTGCTCTTGGCTGCCGACGGCGAGCGGCCATGAAAATACCCGACATCAAAAAACAGGAGCCATTGGCGGTAGAGGCCGGTGTGTCCAAACTAACCCGCGTGGAGTTTGACCGGAATCCGTATCCCGCTTTGCTGAAGGAACCGGCGCAGCCCCGGGACGAGATTTTCATCGCCAACGAGGCTCAACTGCTGGCCGAGATCACGCATCCGCGCATCCGCCGCCAACTGGCGTACGACGACGCCACGCGCCGGCTGTTTCTGGAATATATCGAGGGGCCGACCTTGCATGAACTGGTGCGGACGGGCGTCACCACCAGGCACCCGGGCCGGACGCATCGCCTCCTGCAAAGCTTAGCGGAAACGGTGGCGGACCTGCACGCGGGCATCCTTTGCGGACGCCCGATCGTCCACAACGATTTGAAGAGCATGAATGTGCTGGTGCCCGACGCCGCGCCGGAGGAGACGCGGCTCATTGATTTTACGCACTCGTATTACGACGGAAATCTGCCGACCTTCGTCAAGGACAAGCATAATAATCCGGCGGGCACGGCCAAATATCTGGCTCCGGAGAAATGGGAAGGGGATTTTACGAAAGGTTTCAAGGGCGACGTCTTCGCCTTTGGCGTCATGGCGTATTATGCCAGCACGGGAAAGCATCCTTTTGAAGGGAACCCGGCACAAGTTGAGGAGGCGATCCGGGAGGTGACGCCGCCTTCACCCCTGAAATCGAAGCATCATGTCCCCCGCAATACGGCCGCCATCATCATTGCGTGCCTGGAAAAAAATCCCGACCGCCGACCGACCATGGAACACGTGGCCCGGGTCTACGCCAATTCCGCCTCCCTGTTCAAGTGAACCGCGATCAAAACAACAAGGCAGACACGGATTTCACGGATTTTCACCAATTGAATTCGTGTTAATTGGCGCAGTTCGTGTCTGGTCTTTCCGGCTTGATGAGGGGATAACTTCGAATCGCTGGCGTGCAATTGCTGACGAACGCTACGTCGTCGGGCTGCAACGGCGGTGATTATTAGTGCTGTTTGAAAAATTTCACGATGAGTGCCGGCGCCGATGGCGGCACAATGTGTCCACCTGGATGAATGAACGTCACCACCGGGGTGCCTCCGGCTGACGGATACAGGGTGCAATCCTTGTCCCATGACTCGCCGGTGGCGGCACAACCGTTAATCCTGCGCAATTCTTCCATCATCCGTTGCTGCCACGCGAATTTTACCAGCGGATCCCTTTCACCCGCGATGTGCATGACCGGTTTCGGTTTCAATTGCGCTGCGTATTTGGCCACCGCTGCGCAGGGGGCTACCGCCGCAAAGACATCGCCGCGCGTCAGCCACAGCAAATACGTGAAACCGCCGCCGTTGGAATGGCCGGTCGCGTAAATGCGCTTCGTATCCACATTGTAATCCTGTTTCAACCGCGCGAGCACCGCGTCGAATAACTTCAGGTCGCGGTCGCCGTAATCGCCCGCCGCCGCCTGCCAGCCGTTGCGATTACCTTGCGGATCGGTCAGTTGCCCGATGGTCGGCAAACCCTGCATATAGACCACGATGGCTTCCGGCCATTCCCGCTCGATGTGAAAACTGCGTTCCGCCTGCCGCGCGTTCCCGCCGTGGCCGTGAAACACGAACACCACCGACGAAGGATTCGATTTTGCCGACGGCGGCGCGTAGATAAGCGCCGTGCGTTGGACCCCGTCCACATTACAGGTCGCTTCCTGCGGCATCCCTGCCCGGGCCGGGTTGAGCCAGGCCAGAAATGCGAGCAGCCAACACAAAGTCGGTTTGATTTTCACACCTTCCCAGACGATGAATTTCACAAAATGTTTCCGACAATCTTTGGGTGCGGATAGGTTTATGCAGCGCGTTGGCGTTCTTGGGCGGCAACCGCCAGCCCCGAAAGCGTTCGGGGCGGAGCCACGTGCCCATGCAACGGTGGCCCGTGCGGCACGCACTTCAGACCTTGAGCCAGCCGCGGAATCCCCGGCCGCTGTAGTAAGAGTCCGCACCGTTGTGGCCCACGAAAACGCGGCCGTAGCGCCGATCGCAATAGAGCGCGCCGCCGAGTTTGCGGATTTCTGCCGGGGTCTTAATCCAACTCGACCGTTTCGTGTCGAACTCGCCCAGCTTCTGCAGCTCGAAATACTGTTCCTCCGTCAAAACCTCGATGCCCATGGCTGCGGCCATGTCCATGACGCTGCTCTTGGGTTTATGTTCCTTCCGGGAATTCAGCGCCTCGCGGTCGTAGCAAAGGCTGACGCGGCCTGACGGCGTTTGTTCGGAACAATCGAAGAAAATGTATTCGCCAGATTTTGCCCCCACCACATCCGGTTCGCCGCCGGTGCGTTCCATTTCCGCGAGCGACCACAACTTGTCCCGCTTGGCCTCCAACCGCGCCTGCACCTTGGCCCAATCCAGACCTTTGTGGCGGTTCAGGTTTTTCTCAAAGCGGGCTTTCAGTGCTTTGAGCAGTTCGTCGCGTTGTTTGGGGGACAGTTCCTTTTTCATTTAAAATCTTTCGTTGGACTGCGCAGATTTCATTTCGCCATTTTGAAGAGAATCCCAACGGGATTCAATCTCTCAGCCTGGGGTTGCGAGGAACGAGCTACCTTGGGTAAACAATCAACAAACCCGCCAACCCTGAAAGGGTTGAATCAAATCGCTTTATGCCGCACTATTCCGGCGTGCCGCAATCCCTCGCCAAAATTCTCGTGCACACGGTCTTTTCCACCAAAGACCGGCGACCATTCCTCCGCGATAAACCCTTGCGCGACGAATTGCACAAATATCTTGGCGGCATTCTGACCAATCTCGAATGCCAGCCCATCATCGTGGGCGGCGTGGAAGACCATGTGCATCTGCTCTGCGCGTTGTCGCGTACGTGCGACGCGGCGGCAATGGTCAAGGAAGTCAAACGCGGTTCGTCGTTGTGGCTGAAAACCAAATCGCCCGGCCTCGCGGATTTCGCATGGCAAAATGGCTATGGAATTTTTTCGATTGGGTTTTCGCAGATTGAATCCGTGCGCGATTACATCGCCGGGCAGGAGGAACATCATCGCAAGGTTTCGTTTCAGGACGAGTTCCGGCAATTGTTGCGCCGTTACGAAATCGAATTCGATGGACGATATGTGTGGGATTGATGCAACCCCGTTGGGGTTGGATATTATTTTTGGGGACGATTACCCGGGGTAGGTGCTGCGCACCAACCCTGGGCTGAGTGATAGAATCCCGTTAGGATTCTCAAAGGCCAGGATGCTGCTACGGCAGCTTCTCTACAAATCCATACGCCCGATACCGAATATGGTCGTCACGAACTTTGTGCGTGTCGTAAACAGTTCCATCCAACTCCACTTCAAAACTGGCATGCTTCGGAGGCTTGATGGTCTTCATCTGGACTTTCTGCAAATACGCTTCCTCCTGTTACGCCTTCGCGTAAACCTCCGCGCCTTTTTCCACGAACTCCTTTGACTTCTCCTCCATCCCCTTCTTGAGAGCTTCTTCCTCGCTCACGCCTTGTTCGGCGGCGTATTTGCGTACGTCCTCGGTAATCTTCATGGAACAGAAGTGCGGGCCGCACATGGAACAGAAGTGCGCAGTCTTGGCGCCGTCCTGCGGCAGGGTTTCGTCGTGGAATTCGCGCGCGGTGACGGGGTCGAGGCTGAGGTTGAATTGATCTTCCCAGCGGAATTCAAAGCGCGCCTTGCTCAATGCGTTGTCGCGGTATTGCGCACCGGGATGGCCCTTCGCCAAATCGGCGGCGTGCGCGGCGATTTTGTAGGCGATGACGCCGTCTTTTACGTCCTTCTTGTTCGGCAGGCCGAGGTGTTCCTTGGGCGTGACGTAGCAAAGCATCGCGCAGCCGTACCAGCCAATCATCGCGGCGCCGATGCCGCTGGTGATGTGGTCGTAGCCGGGCGCGATATCGGTGGTGAGCGGTCCGAGCGTGTAGAACGGCGCCTCGTGGCACCACTCGAGTTGCTTGTGCATGTTTTCCTCGATGAGATGCATCGGCACGTGGCCGGGGCCTTCGTTCATCACCTGCACGCCCTTTGCCCAGGCGCGTTCGGTCAGCTCGCCCTGCACTTTGAGCTCGGCGAATTGCGCCTCGTCGTTGGCGTCGGCAATCGAACCAGGCCGCAGGCCGTCGCCGATGCTGAAGCTGACGTCGTAGGCGGCCATAATGTCGCAGATGTCGTCCCAGTGAGTGTACAGGAAACTTTCCTGGTGATGGGCGAGGCACCATTTGGCCATAATGCTGCCGCCGCGCGACACGATGCCGGTCATGCGGCGCGCGGTAAGCGGGACGAACCGCAGCAGCACGCCGGCGTGGACGGTGAAATAATCCACGCCCTGCTCGGCCTGCTCGATGAGCGTGTCGCGGTAAATTTCCCAGGTGAGGTCCTCGGCCTTGCCGCCGACTTTTTCGAGCGCCTGATAAATCGGCACGGTGCCGATGGGCACGGGCGAGTTGCGCAGAATCCATTCGCGCGTGGCGTGGATGTTCTTGCCGGTGGAGAGGTCCATGACGGTGTCCGCGCCCCACTTGGTGGCCCAGCGCATTTTCTCAACCTCCTCCTCGATGCTGGACGCAACGGCCGAATTACCGATGTTCGCGTTGATTTTTACGAGGAAATTGCGCCCGATAATCATTGGCTCGAGTTCCGGATGATTGATGTTGGATGGGATGATGGCCCGCCCCGCCGCCACTTCGTTCCGAACAAACTCCGGTGTTATCTCGCTTGGAATTCTTTGGGCAAATCTCTGAAATACGGACGGCGGCGGCGGATTTCCGATTTCCGATTTCCGATTTCCGATTTGGGAACTGCCTTCGTGCTGCTTGTTTAGATCATTGCGGACGATGTCGTTCGCCAAGTCCGCTATCTTCCATCTTCCATCTTCCATCTTCTGTTTCCCCATTTGCTCCCGGATGGCGATAAATTCCATTTCCGGCGTGATGACGCCGGCACGGGCATAGGCGAGTTGGGTCACTACTTTACCTGGCTTCGCTCGGAGCGTTTTCCGACGCGGTGCGGTCAGGCCTTCGAGGTGGAACGCAATTTCATCCTGCCGTTTGGCGCGGGAAAGTCCGCGATGCTGTTCAGAGAGGTAGCCATCATCAATCGGCTGCACGGGACGACCGTCGTACTCCTCGACGTCGCCGCGATTGCGAATCCAGTTTGCCCGCAGCGCGGGCAAACCCGCCTCCACCGAACCATCGAAATTCGGATCGCCCCACGGACCGGAACAATCATAAACGCGCACCGGTTCGTTGACTTCGACGAGTGGACGCGATGCCTCCATCGCGTTCGGCGACGAGGGCGTCGCCGCCACGAGTTTGGTAGGCGTCAATTCGATTTCACGCATGGGCACGCGAACGTCTTTGTGCAAGGCGCCTGGGACGTAAATCTTTTTGCTGGCGGGCAATTGCTCGCTGCTGTGCGGTTCAAACGACTCTTTGGTTGCAATCATACACTTGTGACAGGTGACACGTGTCAGGTGACAAGATCCGAAACAGCGAGGAAAGGAGTCTAAACATCCCTTCGCCGGCATTATCCGGATCAGGTTCCACGGGTCTTCGACGTTCCGCGTCGAACTCTCAGCCTTCGTCTGCCGCCGACGGCTTTAGACCGCCGCTACCACAGGCCGGTTGGCTCCCCATGTCGTTGAAATTAGGCCGCCTGGGCGAAAGCGTCAAGCACGCAGGTTCACTTAATTTCCTGCGTGGGACGATGAAAGACCCAGGCGATTCCACGCTGCAATCGTTCCTGGAGATGGTCCATGTGCCCACCCGGCGGTTCGTAAAAGGTGCAGCGCGCCGCGTGGTCGCGGAGGACTTCGTAGATTTTCCGCCCACCGACGTTCGCGCCGAACTGGTCATGGGCCGCCCCATCGAGGTAAACCGACTGATTCGCGTGGAAGGCGTTCGGCTCGCGCTGGACGATGGTCAGCGGGTCGTTGTCCAGCCAACGTTGCCAGACCTCTTCACGTAACCGGCCGTTCGCGTCGTAAAGCCATTGAAATTTTCCCGGCTCTCGGGGACCGACCGGAGCATAAGCGGCGGACAGACCGAGCGCGTAGGTCAGGTCTCCATCATTGGGAAAAGGGACGGCCAGGCGGGGGGCCATATAGGATTTGATTAGGGCGAGGCTCGCGTTCGTGACCCCGGGCAATTTAACCAGCGGCAAATGCGTGAACGGAAAATCCGAATCCGGACTGAGCGCGATGACGCCGTCGAAAAGGTTGGGCTGCAACATGCCCAGCCGCAATGCCCCGAACCCGCCGCTGGAATGCCCGGCAATAATGCGTTGCGGCCGGTTGGTGGTGATACCGTAACGGGTTTCCACCCGGGAAACGATTTCATCGCAGACGTAATCCGCATAATCACCCTGCGCCGGCGAATTAAGATACTGGCTGCCACCCCAGCGGTTGCGTCCGTCCACCACAACGAGCAGAACCGGCGTGACCTCGTCGGCCAGTTTTTGGCTGAACGCGCGCCAGCTTTCCGCCTGCCTGATAAAATCGTCCGAGGAACTGTCATAACCCGGCAGATAATAAACGACGGGCAATGCAGTGTGATTAGTGTATTGGTCCGGAACAAATACCGCGAGCCGGCGGACAACCGGATCGTGGAGCGGATTATCTTCAAGCACACGGCTTGAAAACTCGATGACGTCCAGCCGCGCTTGTGCACCCACCTGAATCGGCACTAACAAACCCAATGCTACGAAAGCCAGCTTTACGCCACATTTGGGAATTAGAGGTTTCATAGCCATGCGCCCGGCGAGACATTAAAGGCCAGGTTGCAATGAATGACAACACCCGGCAGACCCTGCTCCCCTGCATCCTTGAAATCAGGATTGGCGGTGTCCTGAATTGATGGTTGTCACTCTGGAAATTTGCGCGGCTTCCGGTCTTCAGGTTCGAGTTGCCTCAAGCCAGGCTTGGCAAAATGAGGGGAGACAACGGTGGTGGGAACTCAAAGCAAACATGGCCCGCGACTTGCTGTTTACCCCCTCAAGATGAAGGAAATGGGCCATTCTGAACTGGTGGAGTCATTCGACATGGATGACCCCACGTTGACGGATATCTCACCCCAACTCGCCTTTATTCTTGGCGTGGAATGGCAAATGTTCCGCCAGCGGTTGAAATCAGGACGACCTTTCACGACGCTCTGTCTGCCGCAAAATGCCGCCCGCCTGGTAAAGATGGCCGAACATCACCGCCGCTTCGTGGAAGACCGGCCAAAGGTGTTTGCCGGTTGGACGGAAATTTTTGTGGGTGACACCATCGCCGAATAGCTGAATTATCCAAACTGCTCTTTTGATCGCCCGGTCATTCCCGACTGCGGCTTTTTTTGTGCCTCGTAGGGGCCTTCACAGTTGAGACCGGTCCAACAACGTCAGCCGGGAAATGCCATCCGGCCTGCAAATATCGGCGCCCGAGCTTTGAGAAAAAGGGTTGACAATCCGCGTATTTCGCCATACCCCTACCCCCCATATCGCTTCCGGCACCACTTGCGGGGTGGCGCCGGGGGGCGGAAAAGCTGAACCTTTTGCCATGAAAACCAAATCGCGGCGTCCGGGGCTGGAAAAGCGCGACCTGACGGTTCGCCTGCGGAAAATCAAAGGCCAGATCGAGGCCATCGAAAAAATGGTGGAAGCCGACACCAACAGTTCGGACGTGCTGATGCAGGTCGTCTCGGCCCGCCAGGCGCTGAAATCTTTCAGCGAAAGGGTCATCGAATCGGAAATGCGCGCCTGCATCGAAAGCGCGGGAAACCGGGCCGAAAGCCGCCACAGTTTGCGTTCCCTGCTCACGGTCCTGGAACGATACGCCGCCTGACCCGATTATATGGCCGCAATAAAAAATCCCAATGGCCAGCGCAAGTCTGACTTGCTGCGGGACGCGGCGACCAGTGAAATCGCCGAGGTCCTGCAACGCCTCAACACTGCGCCGACCGGGTTGAACGAGGGGGAAGCCACCGAGCGGTTGGAGGTGTTTGGCCCGAACGAAGTGGCGCAGGAAAAGAAGCATAACTGGCTTTGGAGGTTGTACGTGGCAGCGCGCAATCCCCTGGTGATTTTACTGACTGTTCTCGCCATTTTTTCCCTGTTCACTTATTTCCATCCCAAACCGGAAGACCGGGACGTTTCCAACCTTTACACCGGCGTAGTGATGCTGGCGATGGTTGCCCTGGGCTTGTCTTTGCGTTTTGTCCAGGAAACGCGGGCCGACAATGCCGCCGCCAAGCTCAAAGCCATGATCAAAGTCACCGCGACCGCCCTGCGCGACGGGCAGCCGAAGGAGATCCCACTCCAGCAACTCGTGCCCGGGGACATTGTCAAATTGTCGGCCGGCGACATGATTCCCGGTGATGTCCGACTGATTATCGCCAAGGATTTGTTCGTCATTCAGGCCACATTGACCGGTGAGTCATTGCCGGTGGAAAAGACGGACGCCCGCGATCTGCGGGCGGATGTTTCCGCCATCGAGCACACGAACCTTTGTTTTCTGGGTACCAGCGTGGAAAGCGGGTCGGCCAACGCCGTGATTGTTGCCACCGGCGCGCAGACTTACTTCGGGAAAATGGCGAGCAGCCTCGCCGGGCAACAAATTGAGACCGCCTTCGACAAAGGCGTTAAAAAATTCACCTGGTTGATGATTGGATTTCTGGCGGTGATGTCGCCGATGGTTTTTCTAATCAATGGATTTACCAAACATGTCTGGGGCAAGGAGGCATTTTTATTTGCCCTGGCCATTGCCGTGGGCCTGACGCCCGAAATGTTGCCGATGATTGTCTCGGTCTGCCTTTCCAAGGGCGCCATTGCCATGTCGAAGAAAAAGGTCATCGTCAAACGCCTGAATTCCATCCAGAACTTCGGCGCCATGGACGTGCTCTGCACGGACAAAACCGGCACGCTGACGATTGATCACGTTATCCTGGAAATTCATTGCGACGTGTTCAAAAATGAAAGTGAAGAAGTCCTGCGCGACGCCTTTCTCATCAGCCACTTTCAAACCGGTTTGAAAAACGTCCTCGATCGTGCGGTGTTGCGATACACGGAACTGCACCGGGAGCTGGGTGTCGAAAAATACAGCAAGGTGGATGAAATTCCCTTCGATTTTTCCCGGCGCATGATGTCCGTGGCCGTACAAATTCCCAACGGCGAACGCCAGCTGTTGACGAAAGGCGCGCCGGAAGCGGTGTTTGCCAAATGCACGCAGTTCGAAAGCGAGGGCGAAATTTTCCCGATGGAACCGATTCTGGTCGGCAACCTGATCGAACAGGTCAACTCCCTGAGCGAAGATGGTTTTCGGGTGCTGGCGGTGGCCACGAAAAAGCTCGGTGACCAGACCACGTTCACCAAGGCGGACGAAAACGATCTGTGCCTGACCGGCTATCTGGCCTTCCTTGATCCACCCAAGGACACCGCCGCCAAGGCCATCGAGGCCTTGCGGCAAAACGGCGTGGCGGTGAAGGTATTGACCGGGGACAACGATCTGGTGACGCGCAAGGTCTGCACGGAGGTGGGCATCCACGCGGAGAGGATCCTGCTGGGCAATGACGTCGAAAAAATGACGGACGAGCAATTGGCGGAGGCGATTGACACTACGGATGTCTATGCGCGGCTTTCACCGGCACATAAGAAGCGCGTCGTGCAGGCCCTGCAAAAAAAGCGGCACGTGGTCGGTTTCATGGGCGACGGCATCAATGACGCTCCGGCCTTGCGGGCCGCCGATGTCGGCATTTCCGTGGACAACGCGGTGGACATTGCCAAGGAATCCGCCGACATGATTTTGCTGGAAAAAAACCTGATGGTGCTGGAAGAAGGTGTGCTGGAAGGCCGGAAGGTATTCGCAAATATTTTGAAATACATCCGGATGGGCGCCAGTTCCAACTTCGGCAACATGTTCAGCGTGATCGGTGCCAGCGCCTGGTTTCCTTTTCTGCCGATGCAACCGATCCAATTGCTGACCAATAATCTGCTCTACGATTTTTCGCAGGTGCCAATTCCCACCGACAACGTGGGGTCGCAATACACCTCCAAACCCAGGCCGTGGCACATGGGTGAAATCAGCAAATTCATCCTGTTCATCGGGCCGATCAGCTCCATCTTCGATTATACCACTTTCTGTGTGATGTGGTTTTATTTCAGGTGCAACAGCCTGGGCCTCGTGCCGCCGCCGGAACTGCTGGCCCGTTTCGCCCATGTGCCCGATGACCCGAACCGTACCTACGCCGCCGCGTTGTTCAACACCGGGTGGTTTGTCGAATCACTGATGACCCAGACGCTTATCATTCACGTCATCCGGACGAGCCTGTTGCCGTTCATCCAATCGCGCGCCAGCTGGCAATTGACGATGACAACGATCCTCATCATGGTCATCGCCGCGGCGCTGCCATATTCGCCCCTGGCGGCGCCGCTGGGATTTGTCCCCTTGCCATGGCAATTCTGGCCCATCCTGGCGGTGACCCTGCTGTGTTACGTCGGCCTGACCCAACTGATCAAAATGTGGCTGGTGCGCAAGAACTGGATTTGAATCCCGACAACAAGCCGCCCCGCATCGCACGGGGCGGCGTTATCAGGCTTGCGCAGGTTGATCGAGTCCGCTCAAGCCTCAAAGGATTTTCCGCAGCCGCAACTTTGTCTGGCGTTCGGATTGGAAATCTTGAAACCGCCGCCGGTCAAGGCGTCGCTGAAGTCCACCACGGTGCCCCGCAGATATGGGGCGCTGATCGGGTCCACCAGCACGGCCACGCCGTTCTGTTCGGAAACCAGGTCACCGTCGCGTTTTTCGTCGAAGACCATGCCGTATTGCATCCCGGAACAGCCGCCTTGCTCCACAAAAATCCGCAGCGTCTTGCCCGCATTCTCCGGGGAGGCGCGCAGCGATTTGACTTCTGCCGCGGCGTTTTCGGTAACGCGGATAACCGGTTCAAGTGCAGTTTGCTCTGTTATTTCCATTTCTGCTGGAAGCTAACCGCAGCGGACGGGCGTGTCAAATGGCCGTTCAATTTTTTGGCGGCAGAGCGGCGCGGGTTTTTTCCAGCGAATCTTTTAACTGCGGGAGCAATTGCTCCATCTGGTCAATGAATTTGTCCGGATTGGCGGCCCCGAGCGTCTCGATGAGCGGGAGCGCTTGCTGACCGGCTTCTTTCACCCAGAACGGGTCCGCCGTTTCGCCGTCCCGCAGGTTTTTTCCGGTCCAGGTGTCGAACACCTCAAGATAGTTGTCCAGCGCGAGCTGCAACAGGGCCTTTTGGTCATCGCCGGCCGCCAGAGCCGCTTTTTTCCCCAGGACGATGCCGATGCCGATTTGCGCCTGACTGCGCAACGAGACGTTCGCCTGCACATTCGAATCCAAAACCTGCGCGTAGGCATTCGTAGCCGCGTCGTAATTGGTGAGCTGCAAGTCGCAGTCGCCGATTTTGATCCACGCCCGCGCGCCGGGCTCGTTGGTCGGATACAACTGGCAAATCTGGCTGAAAACCGGGATGGCCAGTTGAAAGTTGGCCAGCGGGTTGTTGGTGTCCGTCGAATCCATCTGCATGAGCGCATTGCCATGGGCGAAGGCGGCCTCCACCCTCAAGGCCATGGGGCAATTGGTGTCCACCTCCAGTTTCGAGAAATAATTGATGGCCCCCGGATAATCCTGCCGCGCCGCGGCGGCGCGCCCGGCCATCATCTGTGCCGGGTACGCGAGGTCGTTGGTCGCAAAGTTTTGAAAGATGAATTTGTAATTCTTCTCCGCCTTCGGGTAATCGCCCGCGTTGAAAAAATGTCCGGCCACCCACCACTGCGCCAGTGGCGTGAGGTCGTTCGTCGGGTATTGAGCCACAAAATTGGTGAAACGGAGGAAGGCGTTCGTCTCATTACCCGCCTGGTAATTCGCCTGGGCCAGCGCATACTCTGCCTGTGGCCGCAGCCCATTGGTCGGGAAATCCGTCAACCAGGTTTCATATTGTTTGATGGCCGCCGCCCAGTCCTGCGCCTGTTCACGGGCATAGGCGATGGCCAGTTCTACCTGTGGTCGCAACGGCGAGCTGGGAGCAAACGCCTCAAATCTTCGAAACAAGGCGAGCGCATTTGTCGGCTGGTTCAGGTCCACGAGATATTCGCCCATGAGCAGCAGGTTGTTGCCGGTTTCCTGGCTGGTCGGGTACAGCTTCAGGATCCGGGCCATCGTGTCTTCCGCCCCCGCCGTGTTCGTCATCGCCATGCACGCACGCAGGCTCTGACAGAGCGCGAGGTCGCCCAGCGATTGCATGACGGACGGATAACTTGTGAAGTCATCAATTACCGAGCGGTAATATTCCAGCGCCTCGGCAAAACGGTTCTGGGCAAACAGGGCGTCGCCAATTTTGAATCGCGCGACCGCGAGATCTTCGGGCGACAGCGGTTTCTGCGCGGCGGCTTCGAAATCGGCCAGGCAATTGGTCGTGCTGGCTGCCGCGCCGGAATCCAAATACCGAAACCACTCGCACCAGCCGCGGCCCAGATACGCCTTGCCTGCCAGCGGACTGTTTGTGTAGGTGCCCAGAAGCTGGTCAAAGGCCGCCGCCGCCAGCTGCAGTTGATTCGTCGCCGCTCCGGCCGGGCCCGACGTGACATAATTCGTCAATAGTAATTCGCCGAGCGACAATAAGGCAATGTCCGCCGCCGGCGAATCGGGAAATCGGGCGACAAAATCCCGAAGCGAATCCTCGGCGGTTGCAAACTGACCCTGAGCGGCGGCCAGCGCCGCTATTTTCAGCACCGCCTGCCGCTGCCGTTCCACCGGCGCGTTCGTCAGATTCTCCTGGTAGGCGATCTGGGCTTCGGCATTTGACCCGATCTGTTCCAGCAGGTCCGCGTGCAAGGCCACACTTTCACCGCGCAGGGATTCCTCATTTTCCTGGCGCGCAATCTGAAGCAGGTTGGTCGTGGCCGCCAGCGCCGCGTTGGTGTCACCCGTCGCCAGTTTGACCTGGTAAAGCAAATACGCCAGTTGCCAGCCCAACTCCGGTTCGAGCGCCTGTGGATCTACGGACGCGAGCGTGGCCGCGGCGCCGTCAAAATCGTCTTGCGCGAGCGCCGCCTGGGCCAGCAACAGGCGCCCGCGGGCGACCAGTTCGTTCGCGGGCTCCGATTGCGCCGCGCGCTGGAACACGCCGTTGGTTTCCTGCAACAGCGCGCTCACCTCCGGCCAGCGGCCCAGCTCCGCCCACGCCGCCGCCGCTTCCACCACCGCGCGGAGTCGGAGGGGAGACTGCGGGAAATCACGTGCCAATCCAAGGAACGTTTCCCCCGCGGCCGCCAGGTCCACTCTTTGAAATTGCGCCTCGCCAATCCAGTAAACGTATTGGTCGGCGAGATGCCCGGCGCCGGCTTTGCGGGTCTGCAGCAGCGCGATGGCCTCGGACAGTTTTCCCTGCTTGAATTCCGCCTGCGCCAGCAACAGGACGGCCGCCGGCGCGTTGGTGGATTTGGGAAATTTCTGGAGGAACTGGATGAAATTGGTCTCCGCGGGGCTCCACATCTCGTTCTGAAAATCGGCCACGGCGACGGCATAGGCGCGTTGCTCCTTCGTGCTGGCGGCGATCAATTGTCCGCCGCTTAAAATGAGCGCGGAAAATATCAGGAGTGATTGTCGCCAATGCACCATGCGGGGGATTGTAAACAACCAGCCGCACTTGCGGAAAGCGAAACCTGTTTAACGTCGCCGCTGGTTCCAGCGGTCCCTGACCAGTTCACCGATAGAAGCCGGGGTCTTGATTTTGCGGAATCGGTCGGCGGGCACGTTTTTCTGGACGGTCGGCAAAACGGCGGGCGGCAGGGAAAATTGCAACTGCTTTTCCCATTCCACCGTCAACAGAATATCTTGTTCGTGACCGAGAAACCGGCCTTCGGATACCTGGACCTCGCTGATTTTGGACCACGGAATCAAAATGGGAGAATGAGCGGCGAAGAATGCACAAATGCGCAGGCCTTCCTGGATCAACTGCACTTGAAATCCCTGCCGGAGTTCCATGCTCCCGATCCAGCCGCTCATTTTTTTGAACGTATCGCCCGGTCTCTCGATTTCCGTCGGGGGAAAAGCTTCGACCAGTCTATTCCAGCCGGTTGATTTTGCGAAATACCATCTGGACCCGAAGATAGAAAGGAAAAGGACCGCAATAAAACCGACGATGATCAAAACCGCCACCACCGGATGCGTCTCGAATAGCGTGGTATCTTTCACAGCAAAAAATCTGTGCCCCGCCCGAATGCCTGTCGAGTGAAAACCAGGCCGGCCGCCTACTTATTGAACCGGAAATTGGTCAGGTCATAGTCCTGCATGACGTATTGCTTCGTCTCCAACCGCATTTTGCCGGCGCGCTTGGCCTGCGTTTCGCCGCCTGCCGCGACAAAGTCCGCGTAGCCGATGATCTCGGCGCGGATGAAACCTTTCTGGATATCGGTGTGGATGGTGCCGCCGGCTTCCCAGGCCGTGATGCCCCGGCGAATCGGCCAGGCGCGGTTTTCCTTGCCGCCGACCGTCAGGAAACAGATGTAGCCGGCTTCGCGAAACGTCCGCAACAGCAACGCGTCCGGATTTTCCAGGTCCGGCGGTTCGGCCGTTACAATCGGTTTGGCGGTAAAAAAATTGTGCGCGGCAACGGCTTCCAGGTCCGCCGGCGTCAGGCCGGAATTGCACACGAATCGTTCCTGTTCCAGGAGCGCCTTGATTTTTTCCAATGCCGCCTGCTCGGACGGTTGCGGGTCGCGCCCCAAACGCGTCTCCACGAATTCCAGGTCCTTCAAAATTATGTCGGCCCGGCCTTCCGGTGACACGAGGATGGCATCGGCATCGAGAAGCTGGTCGTCGCCCACGACATCCACCTGCGCGTGCGTTTTCTTGTCCGCCTCGACCAGGTTGTGGGCCTCGTCCAGGCGCGGATCTTTGAGATTGTGTTTGCCGGTCTTTATCCCGGCCAGGCCGAATAACGCTATTTTCATAAAGGGGGGTTCACGACGGCTGCAGGACGCGGTTCAAATATTGGCCCGTAAAACTTTCGGCGCAGCGGGCCACGGTTTCCGGCGGGCCTTGCGCGATAATCCGGCCGCCGGCGTCCCCGCCTTCCGGGCCCAGGTCAATGATCCAGTCCGCCGTTTTGATGACATCGAGGTTGTGTTCAATGACGACGAGGGTGTTGCCGGCGTTGCGCAATTTGAACAACACTTCGAGCAACTTGGCCACGTCGTGAAAATGCAGGCCGGTCGTCGGTTCGTCCAGGATGTAAAACGTCCGGCCGGTCGCCTTGCGGCTCAATTCGGCGGCCAGTTTCACGCGCTGCGCTTCACCGCCGCTCAACGTCGTTGCCGCCTGCCCCAGGCCGATGTAGCCGAGGCCGACCTCGGCCAGCGTCAACAACGGCTCGTAAATCTGCGGCACGGCGCGGAAAAATGTCACCGCCTCGTCCACTGTCATCGCCAGCACATCAGCGATGTTCTTGCCTTTGTAGGTGATTTCAAGCGTCTCGCGGTTGTAGCGTTTGCCGCCGCATGTTTCGCAGGTGACATAAACCGGCGGCAGGAAATTCATTTCAATCTTGAGGACGCCGTCGCCTTCGCATTTCTCGCAACGGCCGCCCTTGACGTTGAAGCTGAACCGGCCCGGGGCATAGCCACGGATTTTGGCGGCCGGCAGTTTCGCGAACAAATCGCGGATGGCATTGAACATGCCGGTGTAGGTAGCCGGGTTGCTGCGCGGCGTGCGGCCAATCGGCGTTTGATCAATCACAATGACTTTGTCCACGGTTTCGAACCCCTTCAACGCGCGGTGCGCGCCGGGGGTTTCTTTGGAACCGTAGAACTTGCGGAACAGCGCGCGGCGCAGGATGTCGTCCACCAGCGTGCTTTTGCCCGAGCCGCTCACGCCGGTGACGCAGGTGAACGTGCCCAGCGGGATGCGCGCGTCAAGGTTGCGCAGATTGTTTTCCCGCGCGCCGAGCACCTCCAGCCAGCCGCGGTCCACCGACGGCTTCAGGCGCTTTTTCGGGATGGGAATCGTCAGTTCGCCGGTGAGATATTTGCCGGTGAGCGAATTTGCATTTCTCAAAATTTCCGGCAACGCGCCCGCGGCCACCAGTTCGCCGCCGTGAACGCCGGCGCCCGGGCCGAGGTCAACGATGAAATCCGCCTGCCGGATGGTTTCGGCGTCGTGCTCGACCACCAGGACGGTATTGCCGAGGTCGCGCAGGCTCTTGAGCGTGGCCAGCAGGCGATCATTGTCACGCTGGTGCAGGCCGATGCTCGGCTCGTCCAGGATATAAAGCACGCCGACGAGGCCGGCGCCGATTTGCGTGGCCAGCCGGATGCGTTGCGCTTCGCCGCCGGAAAGGGTGCCGCTCTCGCGGTCGAGCGTGAGGTAGCCCAGGCCGACGTTTTTCAGAAAACCCAGCCGCGCGCGGATTTCTTTGATGACCTCATGCGCGATCTTCTCCTCGAATTCCGTGAGCTTGAGGCTGGTGAAAAATGTGTCGGCCTTTTCCACCGACAACGCGCAAACATCCATGATGGACAGGCCAGGAATCTTTGAAGTTTTCAGTTTTGAGTTTTCAGTTTTCAGTTTCCCCGACTGAACATTTGAAACTTGAGACTTTAAACATTCTTCCGCTCCAAGCGTTACGGCAAGAATCTCGGGCTTGAGGCGTTTGCCGTTGCAGGTGTCGCAGAACTGCGGACTCATGTAAGGCTTGATGCGGTTGCGCACGAATTCGCTTTCGCTCTCGGTAAACAGCCGTTCCAGGTTCGGCAGCACGCCCTCGAACGGGCGGCTGACCGTGTGCATATTGCCCGCGCGCCAGAAATGGAAATCCACGTCGTCCTCGCCCGAGCCGTGCAGCAGAATATTCCTAAAATCGTCCGGCAGATTTTTCCAGGGCGTGTCCAGGCTCACGTTGAAATGGGCGGCGACCGAGCGCAGCATGGCCTTGTAATAAATATTCATCCGTTTGCCCGCCCGGCGCCACGGCTGGACTGCGCTTTCCAGCGGCTGTTCCGGGTCGGGCACGACGAGGCTTTCATCAAAAACCATTTTCTGGCCGAGGCCGTGGCAGACCGGGCAGGCGCCCGCCGGCGCGTTGAACGAAAAATGTTTCGGCGTGGGCGGGTCAAAACTTTTGCCCGTGGCGGGCGAACACATCTTGTTGGAGTGCAGCGTTTCAACCCACTCCGTGGAATCGAGGGGCGAGGGCCGAGGGGCGAGAGCCGGACGCTGCTTTGTGCCCTCGACTCTCGGCTCTCGGCTTTCGGCTGGTGTCTGGTGCAGCGTGAACATCACGCCTTCGCCCCAGCGCAACGCGGTTTCCACCGAATCCCCCAGCCGCACGCGGATTTTTTCGTCAATCACCAGCCGGTCCACGACGGCTTCGATGGTGTGAAATTTCTTTTTGTCGAGCTTCACGCGTGTGTTGGCTTCGAGTTCGACGAATTCGCCGTCCACCCGGGCGCGAACGAAGCCTTCGCGCGCGAGGCGTTCGATGACGTCGCGAAACTCGCCTTTCTGGCGGCGGACGACGGGTGCGAGCAGCATGACCCGGGTTTTCGGCGGGAGTGCGAGGATTTTGTCCACGATATCGCTGGTGGTTTGCGAGACGATGGGCACGCCGCTGTCCGGGCAATGCGGTTTGCCGATGTGCGCGTAGAGCAGGCGGAGGTAATCGTAAATTTCCGTGGTGGTGGCGATGATGGAGCGCGGGCTGGAGCCGGAGCTGCGTTGTTCAATGGCGATGGCCGGAGAGAGGCCTTCGATGAAGTCCACCTCCGGCTTTTGCATCTGGTCGAGGAATTGCCGGGCGTAAGCGGAGAGGCTTTCCACGTATTTGCGCTGGCCTTCGGCGTAGATGGTGTCAAACGCGAGCGACGACTTGCCGCTCCCGCTCAGGCCGGTGATGACCACCAGCCGGTCGCGCGGGATGTTCAGCGTGAGGTTCTTGAGATTATGCTCACGCGCGCCGCCGATGCGGATGAATTCCTTGCTCATGGCCGCGAGTTCTCAGTTCAAAGCAAATGGCAAGGTTACCCAAAACCGGCGCGAATGCAAAGAATTTACCGGAAAGAAACGCCGGGATGGGAGGCTTTTCCTAAGACGGCGCCGGGTTTTTGACGCACAAAATCGCCGCCGCCTTTTCGGAATGGCTATGCGTCCAAAAACAGTGTCCCATCAGGGAAACCAGGGCCCAGAAAATGCGCGGTCGACCTTTCAGCGCGTGATATTCGCCGCGCAGCTTTTTCGGCCCCAGATAGCCGGTAACACGGTAGCCGTATCCGGCCATTTCGCCTGGCTCCCATCCCGAGAGATGTTCCTGGAGGTCATCGTTCGCCGCGTGACGCTGCCGCAAAAAACCGCAAGGAGTAAAGAAAATGACTTTTTTTGCCGCAATCGTTTCCATGGCCTTCATCATTTTCAAACCGTCATCTTTGACGACGTGTTCGATGACATCAAGGCCCACGCAGGCGTCAAATTGTCCGGGCCGGAAATATTTGGCCAGCTCCCGCACATCGCCGTGGACGATTTCATCGTGCGTCTTCAGTCGCCTGGCCTCTTCAATGGCTGGTTCGTACCCTTCGATGCCCACCAGGCGCGGAATCCCGATTTGCCGCATGACGGGAGATGAGCCGCATCCCACGTCCAATGCGCTTTGGCAACCCAGCAATTCCTTGCGCAAAGCCAGTTTGACAATAATTTGCGCCGGGTCAGCCCCCGTTTTCAACAACTCCCACGCCACACGCGTTCTGCTCTTCATACGTTCGTCGTGCCGGGAGCATAGCTGCAAGATTAACGGCGGGCCAACAGATTTATGCCACAGCCGCCCCTCCCGACGAAACGGGGCCGGCCAGGCCACGGAAGCCTTTAGCCGATACCCGCGTAAGGCTATGGCAAGATAAGCAGCCGATAGAATCGCGTGGTTCCCAGCGGGACGGTCAGTGAGCCGTTGTCCAGGAAATCGAACAGGCTGTTCGTCGGGCTGACGAATGTCTGATAGGCCAGGATGTTCGGGACGGTTTGCCACGTGACGACCGTCGTCAGATTGGTCGTCCATTCCATCTCGAACAAATAATTCGTCGGGGCGAGCCAGGCAAGCAACAGGGCGTTCGTTCCGGCGGTGTTGGTTACCGTGACACTGTTGATGAACACGGCATTGGTACGCGTTGACGGAATCGTGCCGACCAGCACGATCCGGTAAAAGCGGATGAGCGGCAAACCGGGCGGGGTTAGCGTGCCGTCGTCGAGGTAGGAAAACCAGCCATTCGTGGGGGTGACCGGGCCGGTGTAATAAATCAACCCGGTGAAGAATTGCCAGTCCGCCGGCGACAGAGGATCGGTCCATTGCACCTGGAAGACGTCGTTGGTCGGCGCGAGCCAGCGGAGCAGGAAAGCGTTCGTTCCGCCCGAATTCGTGGACGCGATGCTGGAAATCAGGATCGGGGCGTTCGTCGCAACGAGCAGATGAAAATCCACGGCCAGGGCGAACGTGACGGTGAAACTGTTGGTGTTTTGCACGCCCAGCCAGTAACTCCCGCCGGGCACGAAGTTCGTCGGCACACTGGTGGGGCTCAAAATGGAAACCCCATTCGTCGCGCCCGCCAGCAGGGTGTAGTCGCCCGCGTTCGTTCCCGTCGGCGGCGCCGCCTGGTTGAACAACAGGTTCACCGGCCCGGTCGCGAACAGCAGTTGGTTCGTCGCGAAATCCGCGTTCGTCGGCACGTTGACCAAAAAGTAATCAATGCTGCCGGACGTGGCCGTGTTGGTCTCAGGTATGCCGTTGGTCAGGGACTGCAACACCACCAGCCGGTAGAACCGGGCCGGGCCGAAGCCGCCGGACTGCGAGCCGTCATCGAAGAAATTGAATTGCGTGTGCGTCGGGCTGGTGAACGCATTGGTGTTGTAGGAAATAATGTTGCTGAACGTGTTCCAGCTGGCGGATGCGAGGCCGGGCATCCACTGCACCTGGAAGAGGGCGTTGCTCGGCGCAAACCAGGTCAGCAGGTAGCCGAACGGCCCGCCCAGGTTGGTGGCCACGATGCTGGAGATGATAATCGGCCCGGCCGGCGGGTTGGTCGTTACCAACAGATGGAAGCTGACCAGGACGTCGTAGCTGACGTCGAAACTGTTCGTGTTTTCCACGCCGAGCCAGTAACTCCCGCCGGGAACAATGAACGCCGGCGTGGTGTTGGTGCCCAGCACGTAGGCGCCGTTCGTGGCGCCCGGAATCATGTCGACGTCACTGGCATTGGTGGTGGTCGGCGGAGCATTTGTGCTCCACCACACGTTCACCGGCGCGGTGGCCACGATCAGGGAGTTCGTCGCGAAATCCGCGTTGGTCGGCACGTTGATCAGCTCCCAGACGACGCTGTTGGACGCGAGCACGGACAGGAAATGGAAACTGACCAGGACATCGTAGCTGACGTCAAAACTGTTCGTGTTTTCCACGCCGAGCCAATAGCTCCCGCCGGGCACGATGTTCGGCGTGCCGGTGAGGCCCAACACGCGGGAACCGTTCGTGGCGCCCGGAATCATGTCGAAATCATTGGCGTTGGTGGTGGTCGGCGGGGCGTTCGTGCTCCACCAGACATTCACCGGCGCCGTCGCAACGATCAATTGGTTGGTCGCAAAATCCGCGTTGGTCGGCACGTTGATCAGCTCCCAGACAATGCTGTTGGACGCGACCAGCGATAACAGGTGGAAATTGACCTGCACGTTGTAACCGACGGCAAACCCGTTTGTGTTCTGCACGCCCAGCCAGTAACTCCCGCCGGGCACGATGTTCGGTGTGCCGGTGATACCCAGCACGCGGGAACCGTTCGTGGCGCCCGGAATCATGTCGAAATCATTGGCGTTGGTAATGGTCGGCGGATTATTGGTGCTCCACCAGACATTCACCGGCGCGGTGGCGGAGACCAGCAGGTTCGTCGCGAAATCCGCGTTGGTTGGCACGTTGATCAGGGTCCAGGCGATACTGTTGGACGCAAGCAGCGGCACCAGATGGAAATGCACTTCCACGTCGTTGGTGACGGCGAAGCCGTTCGTGTTTTGCACGCCGAGCCAGTAACTGCCGCCGGGCACGATGAACGCCGGCGAAGTGCTGGTGCCCAGCACCGCCAGCCCGTTTGTCCCGGTGGGCCAGGTGCCGTTCGGCAACAGCATCACGTCGCTCGCATTGGTGATCGTCGGCGGATTGTTGGTGCTCCACCAGATGTTCAGCGGCGCGGTGGCAAAGACCAGGATATTTGTCGCCCAATCCGCGTTCGTCGGCACATTGATCAAGGTCCAGGTGATGCTGTTGGAGGCCGCCGGCGGCGGGAGCAGATGGAAATTCACCTCAATGCCGTAGGTGACGTTGGAGGTACCGGTATTATGCACGCCCAGGAAATAAGTCTGGCCCGGCACCAGCGGCGGCGTGCTGCCGGCGCTCAAAATCGAGGCACCGCTGGTCACGCCGGGGAGCAGGGTGAAATCGCCCGGTTGGCTGCCGGTGGGCAGGGTGGTCTGGTTGAACAACAGATCCAACGGACCGGTGGCGAACAGCAGACTGTTAGTGGCAAAATCGGCATTCGTCGGCACGGTGACCGAATAATAATCATAGGCGCCGGGCGAGACGGTGTTGGTCTGCGGCCCGCCGTTGGTGATGATCGTCGCCTCGGGGACGGCAAAATCCACCTCGGTAACAGCGGTAACATCGAACCCATTGTTGTTTTGCACGCCAAAATAGTAAATCGCGCCCGGCACCAGCGGCGGCGATGTCGCCGCGGTGATAACGGCAACGCCGGAGGTGACATTGGCCAGGAGCACCGCATCGCCCGGCTGGTTGGTGGTGGGCGGATAGTTCCGGCTATACAGGATGTTCACCGGCGCAGTGGCCGAGAACAGGTAATTGGAGGCGGCAATGGCGTTGACGGGCACCTGGTAACCAAGCCACTTGATCGGGTCAGTCACGACAAAGCCGGGCACGACGTTCGTGATGGGCACACCAGGCGGGACGATGGGTATGGGCGGGAACGCCGGCGGGATGTTGGTGTTGGCAAAGGTGAATTCCAGTTGCCAGCTCAGGAGCGTGGCATTGTTGGTGGCGCCGGCCCGGTCGTCCTGGATTTCCAGGGTCCAGTTCCCAAAAGCGCTCTGGCCGATGAGCGGCTGCATGGATTCCTCCGGTTGATAAAACAGGTTGCCGCTGCTGCTCGGTGATGAGGTTGCCGTCAGATAGAAATCATCCAGCAACATGCCCGGTTCCAGGCCGGTGACTTGCAGGACCGTATTACTCTGCGAGGCGACGAACGTGATATTGGTCGTCTGCCAGTTAGTATTGTCGCCCAGGATGGTTATGGCGCTGCCCCCCGTCAGGCTCAAGGTCGCTTCGGCTAATCCCTGCGCTACCGTCGGCGCGTTGGTGTCGTACTTGCCCGCACTGCCTTTTTGGTAAATCGCTTTGACTTCGGAAGGGGACAATGCACGGCCATAGATGGACATCTCATCCACAATCCCGCTAATATATTCACTGGTCGTCGAAGATGCGCCAATCGTAACGACGTAAGGATTCAGGGTGTTGGCCAGATTCCCTTCGAGCAATTTGGTCCGGACCAGACTTCCATCGAGGAAGGTCTGCAATTCGATATGTGTGCCGTCCGCCTGTTTGTAATTGGCGGCCAAGTGGTGGAATACATTTGCGGTTGGCCACGGCCCCGGATATCTGGAAACCTCGTATGCCCCGGGATCATCACTGCCATTGCCCGGAACACCGCTATAGGTAGGATCCAGGAAATAAACTCCCACGCCGGTTGACAGAAAATTGATGCCGAAGTTGCAAGGCACCGTCGTCGGGCCCCGTTTGGCGATCAGGCCCCAGTAACCGGGAGATGTGCCAAAATCTTCAAACCACGTTTCCAGGGCAAACTCATTGGTCAATTCGAGCGACGGGCTGTCCGCCACGACGACCAGGCTTTGGCCGTCCAACCTGAACCCGCTCCTGACTTTCGCGTTGGTGAAAGTGACCGAACCCGGACCCATCGGGCTGCCATCATTCGGTCCGATCGCATCAAGATAGTCTCCTTCAGCCCGCCACAGGCTGATGATGCCCGGCCCGCGATAGGCAAAATTTACCGTATAGATCAGGCCGGGAGTTGTGGCGAGTGTCCGTGTAATTGTGCCGTCGGCCAGCGCCAGCAAGTTAGTGCCGGTGTGGGCTAGTGTCGGATCGGCAATCACCGTGACCTGATTGCTGACAACATTCCAACTGCCAAAACCGGGATTGACGCCCACAGCGTAGTCACCGGGGATGGTAGTTTCGAAGCCATCATCCAGACCCGATGCCAGGTCAACGCAATCCAGCAGCACGCCATAAATGTCGCCGGGGGGATCCATCGATTGGAAAGTCAGTGTGGTGATCGGGGCGGTCGCGGTGAAGACAACCGAGGTTGTCGTCCATCCCAGGTCCGTCCAGTCATTGGTCTGTTGGACGGTCAAACTCAGCAGGATATTGCTGTTTTCAAGAACCTGTGCGGATGCCTGTAGATTACCAAAAAGTTTTCCGTCAGCATTCTGGGCGTAGGTAAAACTGAGCACGTAGTTCTGGCCGACCACAGTGGCGATGTTGGTGGAAATGACGCCGGTCGGGTTGGGCGGGTCGCCATCCAAATCAATGTAGTTGGTTCCTTCATCGGCCGTACTGTTCGTGCTGTAGGAGGGAGGCGCGATTGTATTGACGCTTCCGCTGTTAACATACCACCCGCCAGCAAAATAGCTTCCCGCCGTGGGCGTCCCGTTCCCGACCCCTTCAAACGAACTGTGCCAGCTTGAGTTCAAATTGGTCACCGGAGTTGCCGGTGCAATCGCGGGTACGAACGG
>Ga0335085_10000909_pt1 | contig 72240 bp, 74 predicted proteins | sample Lox_Sample_45_FD_206712 | JGI IMG/M metagenome (GOLD analysis project Ga0335085, IMG submission 206712) | Soil microbial communities from Loxahatchee National Wildlife Refuge, Florida, United States - Lox_Sample_4.5 | ecosystem: Environmental > Terrestrial > Soil > Wetlands | place: USA... | reverse complement strand
AACAACCCGTCCAACTCGAGCCGCGTTGTCCATAAGTCCACAGGCGGGACTCTTCACTCGATCCCAGAGCCTGTGGACCTTGTGGGCAACGCGGCCAGCTTGCTTTCCAATACGGTCGCTCAGCGGACAGTTCGTCTGCCGCTGTCGGACCAGACTAAAATGCCGCGCTGTTTCGGCTGAAGGGTGCGCACAGCGCGCCATGTCATCCCACCCAAACGTCATCCCGAGCGGAGCATTCCTATGCGCAGCCGAGGGACCTCAGCGGATAGTTCGTCTGCCGCTGTCGGACCAGACTAAAATGCCGCGCTGTTTCGGCTGATCGGTTCACAACCTGTATACAACTATCCACCGTTCGCAGCCCCGATTCGCAAGCAAAGTGCGCACAGCGCGCCATGTCATCCCCAGCGCTATGTCATCCCGATAATCCACCCCCATGCGCGATGCCGCCGACATTATCCATCGCGCAGCCTCGCCTCTGCCCTCAGGAGGTCCGCCGTCAACCGGCGTTAACGCGCCGGAAATCCCGCGTTGATGACGTCGGCGTGCCGAAATAGGCTATTAAAACTATGCTCGCTGTCGTTGCCGCGGGGATGAAGTTTCATGCCGTCTTCGACTGAAGCCAACGCCTCGCGCAAAACCAACTCCACCGCGGCTCTACACGAGGCCGCGCACTCTTTGACCTCGACCGATGGGCTCCTGCCCAAGCCTCACATTTCCGATCCTTCCCTCTACTTCAACCGAGAGCTGTCCTGGCTCGCCTTCAACCACCGCGTCCTGCTGGAAGCGGCCCGCTCCGATTGGCCCCTGCTCGAGCGTATAAAGTTCTTCGCCATCTTTTTCTCCAACCTGGACGAGTTCTTCATGATCCGGGTCTCCGCCCTGCACGAGCAGCACGCGGCGCAGGGAATCGAGGAGAGTCCCGATGGACTGACACCCGGGCAGCAACTCGCGAAGATCGGGGTCGAGGCGCGCGCGCAGCTCGAGGAAGCCGCCGGCCTCCTCGCCGAGAAGCTGTTGCCCGAGCTCGAGGCCGGCGGAATCCACATCCGCCGCTGGCAGAGCCTCGATGACGATGCGCGCCGGCTCGCGCATTCCTATTTCCGCGAAGCGGTTTTTCCGGTTCTCACTCCGCTGGTCGTCGACCCTGTCCATCCCTTCCCGTTCCTCTCCAATCTCTCGCTCTCGCTCGCCGTCGAAGTGCGCGATCCCGAAACTCACGTCGCCCGCTTCGCGCGCGTAAAGGTGCCGGAGATTCTGCCGCGCTTCGTGTCGCTCGAAGGCCTGGCGAACCCGTCCAACGCACCCAACGGCAAGCTGGGCAGGGAACTCAATTTCCTGCCGCTCGAGGAACTCATCCAGGCCAATCTCCAGGAACTGTTCCCGGGCATGGAGATTCTCGATTGTCATCCGTTCCGCGTCACGCGTGACATGGATATCGAGATCCTCGAAGAGGAGGCGGGCGACCTGCTCTCGGTCGTGAGCAACGAGCTCAGGCGGCGCAAATTCGGTTCCGTGGTGCGCCTCGAACTCGCGCCGGGCGTCCCCGAGAGAGTGCGTCGCCTGCTGATCGACAAGCTCCAAATCGGCGAGCGCGACGTCTACGAGTTTTCCGGCCCGCTCGGCGCGTCCTCGTTCTTTTCGATCGCGCAGCTGCCGCGGCCCGATCTGCGCGACCCGGTGCACAACCAGGTGACGCCCGCGCACTTCGCCAACCACACCGACATCTTCGTCCAGATCGCGCGCGGCGACCTGATGATTCATCTGCCGTACGAGACTTTCACGCCCGTTCTGGACCTGCTTGAACAGGCTTCAATCGATCCCGAAGTCCTCGCGATCAAGATGACCCTGTATCGCACTGGATCCAATCCCGCCCTGATCAAAAGCCTGATCAAGGCCGCGGAGAACGGGAAGCAGGTTGCGGTCTGCGTCGAGATCAAGGCTCGCTTCGACGAAGAAAACAACATCGCCTGGGCTCAGGCCCTCGAACGCGCCGGCGTTCATGTCTTCTACGGTGCGCAAGGCCTGAAAACGCACGCCAAGGTCCTGATGGTGGTGCGGCGCGAAGGCGATCGCATCGCCCGCTATGTGCACCTGTCCACCGGCAACTACAACGCCACCACCGCGCGCCTCTATACCGACCTCGGTCTCTTCACGGCCGACCCGCAGATCGCGGAGGACGTGTCGGAACTGTTCAATTCCCTCTCGGGCTTCTCGCGCCATCACAACTTCCACAAGCTTGCCGCCGGCGCCCACGTTCTGCCCCAGACCGTGCTCGCCAAAATAGAAGAGCAAGCGCGTCTTGCAAGCGAAGGCAAACCCGCCCGGATCTTCGCCAAAATGAACGCGCTGGTGGACATCAACGCCATCAACGCGCTCTACGCCGCCTCCAAAGCCGGTGTGCCGATTTACCTCGTTGTTCGTGGAATCTGCTGCCTGCGTCCCGGGCTGCCCGGAGTCTCCGACAACATCCGCGTCTGCTCGATCGTCGGACGATTCCTCGAACACAACCGCGTCTTCGCCTTTGGCCCCGAAGGCGAGGAAGAATTTTATCTTTCCTCCGCCGATTGGATGCCCCGGAATTTCTACCATCGCGTCGAAGTGATGTTTCCCGTTACCGCTCGCTACCTGTGCGACAAACTCCGCACCGAGATTCTCCTTCCCGCCTTGCGGGACAACTGCCGCGCCTACGACCTCGGACCCGACGGCAACTATGTTCGCCGCGTGCCGCAAAAGGGCGAGCCGCCCCTCGATGCGCAGGCATCGGTGCTCGAGGCATTTAAAGAACTGGCGGTCATCAGGTCTGCCACTCCCTGATGTCCTCCGGCCATTCGTCACCGGATAGCCTTTCCGCATCCGAATCGGCAGGATGAGACCGCTCACAAACTCGTGAACGGGGAGACCGATGCGATGTTTCGCGTAATGAAACTGGCCGGCGGCGCCGGCCCCGTCCGGCAAACCGGTCCCGAAGCCGTTGTTGTGCCCGGGAAAGGGGAGGTGTGCTGGATCGATCTGGAAGATTTCGACGACAAGGACCTGGCGCTGCTCCAGCAGCGGTTTGGGTTTCACCCCCTCGCGATCGAGGACTGCTCCAATCGCAAGCAGCGGCCCAGGATCGACGAGTACGATGGGCATCTTTTTGTTGTCGTCAACGAAATTTCCCTCGGTCACGGTCAGGCCCCTCAATTTGAAGAGTTGGCCGTGTTTCTCGACAGCCGCTTCATCGTGACCATTCATCGCAAGCCAATCGCCGCGATCCAGGCCAACTGGAAGCGTTTGGCCGACGATCCGAAACGCGGCGACTACGGCCCCGATTACGTGTTCTACCTGGTCCTCGATTCACTGCTCGATCAGACCTTCCTGGCAATCGACCAGCTGTCCGATGCGCTCCTCAAAGTCGAAAATCAGATTGTCGGCAAGTCGGACGGCACGGAACTGACCAGGCTGCTCAAGCTCAAGCGCGCGATGGTCGCGGTGCGCCGCGTGCTGGCCGGCGAGCGCGATGTCGTCACGATCCTGCTTCGCCGCCAGCAGCCGATCATCAGCGAGAAGACCGCGCCCTTTTTCCGCGATGCCTACGACCATGTGGTCCGCGCCTACGAACAGATCGATATCGAGCGCGACCTGCTCGGCAACGCGATGGACGCGTACATGTCGACCATCTCCAATCGCCTGAATGTGGTGATGAAACAACTGACTATCCTGAGCGCGATTTTCCTGCCGCCGACCTTCATTACCAGTTTCTTCGGCCAGAACTTCAGCGCGCTGCCGTTCGATTCACGCACCGTGTTCGGAATCGAGATTTTCGCCTGCTTCGCGCTTCCCGCGGGGATGCTCTACTGGTTCTATCGCCGCCGCTGGCTCTAGGCGGATCTTGAGGAATCTCAAGGGAGCTTGACCGGGTTGAACCGGATGCCTCCAGTGACTAGGTTCAGCGCCAAACCTGTGCGTGCGCACCGGTCACTCTGATGCGCTTTCGAGCCGCGATTCTCCCTGCAGCCCTGGCGCTCGCATGTTGCCTCGTCAGCGGCGCGCGATCCCAATCGCTCGAGGCCAGCGCTTCGATCAGGATAGACAGCGGTTCCTTCCTCTCCGCCCTCGGCTTCGAGCTGGTCGAGGCCACGGTGAACTACCAGGACCAGCTCTACCGCGTTCGTCTTTACAACGTGGCTTTGCCCACGGACGGATATCACGGGAGCGGGCAGGTTTATGGTCTCCGGGATATCCAGCAGCTGGTTGGTCGCTATGAAGCGACGGCCGGTGGAGAGGCCTTCATCAACGAGGCTGGGGTGGAAATCGTCGTCAATCCGCCCGTGCGGCTTTCGAAAGGTTATCTCTACATCGATTACCTGGGCTCGCTCTACGCGCGCCATGACCAGTCGGCCCAGTTTGGACCGCGCAAGTGACTGCCTGATGGGGCGCCAGGAATCGCCATATCCCGGGCCGTCGGCCGATGGCGTTTTCGCTGCGACCCTTGTCGCGCTGCTCCTCGCTACCGCGCTGTTCTGCCCGCGCCACGCGGCGGCATCTGGGCCCACTCCTTCCGCTGTCATCGAGGTCTTCCGGGTGCGCCACAATCAACTGGTTGAGGAGCGCTCGATGGGGGTGTTGAGCTTCCGTGACAAGACCTACCCGGTGAGAATTCACGGCCTGGCGCCGAACGAGTTTCGACAGTCAGCGACGCTCAACGTTTTCAATCTCAACAAGCTCGACGATTTGGAAGGCCTCTTTCTGCAATCTTCTCCGGGATCGTCGACGGGCGCGTGTTGTGTGATACGCAACGAGTACGGGGTCGAGATCCGCTTCGCCGACCCGCAAAACGGGGGTGCCATCCTCCTCGAGAAGAATGGCGTCAGCATCGCGGTGGCGGCAGAACCGCTCGGCAGCGACAATCGCGGCCTTCATGGACGCCTGCCCCGGCTCATACCGCCGTCAGCGGGTTTCGGCTCACGGCGATTCGGTCCGTTGCTGATCACCCCAACGCTCAATGTGCAGACCGTCGGCTTTGCGGAAGCGAACAACGCCTGGGGCGGCAATGTGCCGGCGAGCAAGAGCAGATTCTTCTACGAGCAATCCAACGAAGAGGGGCTCAACGCCTCCATGAACCTGGACCAGTACGGAATCCTGCTCGGGCGCGTGAGCGGGATATTTTCCAACACCGGTGGCGGTCTCGATGCGGAAGCAGGCAATCTCGGCAACCTCCATCCATATGACTACGCGCTGGAAAGCGGCTACCTGGAGTGGGACTCAGGTCCGTTATTTCCTGAACTCGGGTATGACGCGATTTCCATCTCGGGCGGGCCGCAGAACTATCCTATCGCCGACGGATTTCTGTTCATGCGCGGCGCGACCAACGGCGGCAGCCGCGGCGCCTCATGGTTGAATCCGCGAACCGCATTCAGGCAGACCGGCATCGTGACTCTTCGTACCCACGACATTTTGCTGCAGGGCTTCTATCTGGAACCCAACTTCAATCCTTCCACCCATACCAAGCTCGCGGGCGTGAACTTTCAGGCTCCGTTGGGCGAATACCTCTCGGTCGGGTTCACCTATTGCAACCTGTTTCGTTCCGACACTCCCCAGGAAAAGGGCATGAACGTGTTTTACGGCAGGGCCGATGCGACCCCGGTTCCCGCCTGGCCGGACTTTCATCTCATGGGGGCATTCGTGGCGGAGAGCAATGGTCAGCGCGCTACCGGCGCAAATGGATGGTACGCATCGCCGTATTACGAATTCCAGCAGCTCCCGTGGAGTCCCACGCTCTACTACCGCTACGCATCATTCACCGGCGGCGGTCCCAACGGGAATCACAACTTCGACCCGTTGTTCTACGGCAGCTCCGATTGGGGCTCCTGGTACCAGGGCGAGATCCTCGGCGACTGGTTCGTGACCAACAGCAATCTCATCACTCACCAGGTCCGGGCGGAATTCGCGCCTACCGAGTCCACCACGATCGATCTGCTGTTCTACAAGTTCATGCTCTATTCCAGGGAGCAGGACCTTTCAGTTCCGCCTGCCTCTCCCGTGACCAGCAAGAACCTGGCTGAAGAAGTGGACCTGGCTTTCCAGTATGCGCCTGCTCCCTGGTGGCTGATTGCTGCTACGATATCGGCCGCGATTCCCGACCGTGCGGCAACCCAGATCACAGGCGGCACCCGGACGTGGGTGCAATCGATGCTCACGACCAGCGTCACGTTCTAGCTTTCCGGATTTGTTCTGCGTCAATCGATGAAAACGATCCTGGGCGCGTGCCTTGCGCTGGTCATCATCGCCGCGGGTTCCCCCTGCGCCGGCGCCGCGGGGTGCGGGCCTTTCGGCGATCCACCGGCGGAAGTGAGTCGCGGATGGTTCGCGAGTTTCCTTACGCGCCACTCCCCGGTCTGTACGGGCGCAACCCGGCTCGGGCCGTGGAAAGATGCCGGCGGCGACGAACGATATGCGTGTCTCTATGAACCCCAATCGGCGAGCAAGGAAAATCGGCTTCCCCTCGTCATCTTCCTGCACGGATCGGTTGCCACTGCCGACTCGGTAAAGTTCACCGGCCTCCCTGACCTGGTCGGCAAGGCTGACCTCGGCGGCAAGCTCCCCGGATTCATCTTGCTTGCTCCTCAAGGCCGGTACACCTCGCACTTCTACCCCGGCATCGATGCTCACGGATTCGGATGGGACAACTGGTATCGGCAGCTAAGTCCCTCCGGCAATCAGACCATCGATGGCACGACCTATCCGGAAAATATCGATGCCACGATGATCGATCATTTCGTGGCGCAGGTCGTCGCGAGCGGCAAGGTCGATACCGGCAGGATCTACCTGGTGGGATGGTCCAACGGCGCTGCGATGGCGATGCTCTACGCGTTGAATCGCTCCTGGGTCGCAGCTGTCGCCGTCTATTCAGCTCCTGATCCGTTCTCCGCATTCTTTGACTTGTGCAGCCAGCTGCCGGTCGCGGGCGAACCCAATGGCCCCGGGCAGGTCCACGTTTTCAATCCGCGCTTGCCGCTCATGCACGTGCGCAACGATTGCGATATCGGCGGCATTTGCCCCAATGGAAACCGGTTCGCCGAACGAATTCGCGCGATGGGTGGGAATATCGACGACGTTATTCTTGATTCGTCGGGAACCCGCGTCACTTCATGTGATCAGGGCTGCGGCGCCGACGTTATGGGCGATGGGCAGATCGCAAAGACCGCCGAGCTGCGCGGCCTCGTTCATCACCTCCGATGGCCCAGCCAATGGAATGACAAAATGCTGGACTTCCTGGAACAGCATTCGATCGCTCCCGCATCCTCCGCGCATCCGCCGTAATCTACTTCACCATCGCGGGCGTGCGCGATGCGCTCGGCGTTCCCGCGGTCCTGCGATGCCCCGTGTGAGAATCGACCTTCAGCCGTTCTTCGGTCCATCGCGCCAGCCGCACGAACGGCAGCCCGATCAACAGGTAGACCGCCCCGACCAAAAGACCCGTTCCGAAGTAGTCGTAGTAGGTGGTCGACAGCTGCTCGTAGGTTCGGGTCAGCTCTGACATCGTGATCACCGAAATCAGCGACGAATCCTTCAGCAGTGAGATGAAGTCGTTGGTCATGACCGGCATGACCAGGCGAAAAGCCTGCGGCACGATCACGTGCCGCAGCGCCTGCATCTGCGTCATGTTCAATGCCACCGCGGCCTCCATCTGCCCCGATGGGATCGCATTCAATCCCGCGCGATAGTTCTCCGCCTCGTACGCTGCGTAGTTAAGGCCGAGCGCCAGCACGCCTGCCACGAATGGTTGAAGCTTGATGCCGATGTTGGGCAACCCATAGAAGATGAACAGCACCTGGATGAGTAGTGGCGTGCCGCGAACGGCTTCGATGTAGCCGACGGCCGCGATACTCGCCAGGCGAGGTCCGTACTGACGAACCACCGCAAGGAAAAGTCCGGCCGCGACGGCCAGCATCATCCCCAGGATCGATACCTCCAGCGTGACCACCGCGCCCTTCGCGAGCAGCGGCAGGAAACCGATGTAGCGCATCAGAATCTTGCGCCATCCCGTGAGCGGCGCCGTCTCGGCCATGAACTTGTCGTAGTCGACCGGCACCGCGTTCGAGGGCGAGAAGTCGTTGAGCTCGTCCGCCATCATCGGCGTCCACAGCTTCCATCGCTCCAGGATCGCGCGAAGTTGGCCCGAATTGATGATCTCGCGCAGCGCCTGGTTTATCTGCTTCTGCAGCTCGACGTCGCCCTTGCGCATCGCAATTCCATATCGGATGCGTCCGACCGGATCGCCGACCAGGCGCACCGCCGGGTTGGGCGCGCCGTAGTAGAGCGCGATCGGATAGTCCATCAACACCGCTTCCAGCCGGCCGTTCGCGAGATCGCCGTAGGCGTTGACTTCGTCGTCGTAAACCTTGACGACGATGTTGCCGGTCTTCTCGAGGATTCGCTCGCCCAGCGACGCTTTCAGCGTCCCGACCTTCTGCCCCGCGAGTTCCGCAAGGTTGCTGAACCGATCGTCGCCGATACGCACCGCCAATTGTTCGTACGTGTAGTAGTAGGGGATTGAGAAATCGACTGCCTCTTCGTGATTGGGTGTGATCTCCAGGCCGTTGATGATCACGTCATAGAGATGGCGATTGAGGCCCGGCACCAGCGTGGCCCAGTCGTTCTGCACCAGTTGCGCGCGCCGCCCCATCCGTTGCGCGACCGCATCGATGATCTCCTTCTCGAACCCGACCAGCGTGCGCTGGTCGCGCGGGTCGATGAATGCATACGGTGCGTCGGCCTTCGCATCTGCTCCCCACAACAACACCGGCTTGTCTTGCGCGGCAGCGGTCCCCGCCATTACGGCAACCGCCAGGATCAGCCCAATCAGCGCGCGGCGGGTCACGGTTTCGCTCCTTCCATGAAACGGCGCAGGAATTGCCGCGTCCGTGGGTCTTTCGGATTTTGAAATATCTCGTCATCGTCGGCGATTTCGACGATCTCGCCATCCTGCATGAACACGATGTAGTCCGAGGCCTCGCGTGCGAAACGCATCTCGTGCGTCACCACGATCTGCGTCATCCCGTCCTTGTCCAGGTCGCGCATGACCTGCAGCACCTCGTCGACCAGCTCCGGGTCAAGCGCCGACGTTGGTTCGTCGTACAGCATCACCTTCGGCGCCATCGCGAGTGCGCGCGCGATTGCGGCGCGCTGTTGTTGGCCGCCCGACAGTTGCGACGGATAGCGCCGGGCGAAATCGCCGAGCCGCACCTTCTTGAGCAGCTCCAGCGCGCGATCCTCCACCGAGATGCGCTCCTGCCGCTTCACCACCATCGGCGCAAGCATCACGTTCTCCAGCAGCGTCTTATGCGGAAAGAGGTTGAAGCTCTGGAAGACCATCCCGACCCGCGCCCGCAGCGCACGCGCCTGGACTGCGGTCGCGCTGTCCCACTGCTGATCGGCGCCGGTCCGACTGATCGTGATGCCGTCGATCGTGACGCTTCCCGAATCCGGAATCTCAAGAAAGTTCAGGCAGCGCAGGAATGTCGATTTGCCGCACCCCGACGGACCGATGATCGAAACGAGGTCGCCTTCCGCGATATTGAGCGAGATCCCCTTGAGGACGGCGGTTTCGTCGAAGCACTTTACGATGTCCTGCGCGGTCAGGATTGGTTTCGCGTCGGTCGCCGCGGGCTGCGGCGTCTCCAGGTTCTCCATTCGTCGCTCCGGACAATCGCCGCACTGCCCGCTCCCCGGCTATTCGCCCGCGGAGCCGCGCGGCGCGTCGTCCTTGAGATAGATTTGCCCCGTATTACGCGCATAAAACCCTTACGTCCGCCATGGAACCCGCCCGGGTGAGCGGATAGCTCGCCCGGAAATAATCCCCGCGTAACAGAGCGCGGCCCAACGCGCCCCGCTTGCGCTCGGCGTCACGCAATGGGAATTTCTCTGCACACCGATGGCGCCATCTACCAAAGACCGGCAAGAACTCCCCGAATGGACCCCGCTTCCCATCACCGTCGTTGACTACGACCCCGCCTGGCCCGCCGTCTTCGAGGGCATCCGGCAGCGCATCGCATCCGCTCTCGGTTCCCTGGCCTTGCGCATCGAGCATATGGGCAGCACTTCGGTGCCGGGTCTCGCCGCCAAACCGATCATCGACATCGACACCGTCATTCGAGTGGCCGGCGATCTGCCCGCGACGATCGAGCGGCTGGAAGCGATTGGCTACAACCATCGCGGCGAGATCCAGGGTGGACCTCCCGGATGCGAGGCGTTCGACCGTCCGCCCGATGCGCCGGTCCATCATCTGTTCGTCTGTCCGCTCGGAACCGATCAATTCGAGAAGCACCTGGCGTTCCGCGACTACCTGCGAACCCATCCAGAGGCGCGGGCGGAATACATGGCGCTCAAGCGCGACCTCGCGGCGCGCTTCAGCCACGATCGCCTCGGCTACACGGAATCCAAGAGCGAATTTATCCTGGGTATTCTGGCGCGCTGCGGAAGCTGGAAGTCTTAGGGATTCGCGCCGGCTACTCGAAGCGGTGCCCCAGCTCTTTGAACAAACGCTCTGCCCGCTCCAACACATCGCTAGGAACCTCGAGCGGGTTTTTCGTGGACCATCCCTCCGCGACGCGCCGGGCCACCTCGCCGCGCCATCCTTGCGGCAGACCGATGCCCGCGCGATTAGCGGCGGATTCAATCTGAAGCGGCAGGCTTCCCGACATTCGATCGCTGTTACCGATCGTCAACGCGCTGCCTATCAAGCGGCTGAGGAAGGGCAGGATGACGTCGTCGCCCAGGATGTCCTCGACCTCGCATTCCTCGATCCCGAGCACGTCGCTGAGCAGCAGCACCCCTTTTTCATGCCCCGCGTATAACTCTTTCAGCAGCCCGTTGCGACGGACGCGTCCGTCTTCATCGCCGTCGAGCAGGACCACCGGCCTGACCCGATGGACCTGGAACAGCGAAGCAATCGGCCCCGCGAGCTTGGTGCTTCCACAGGGCGTGATGCGGATGTCTTCCGGAAGCGCAGTCCGCTGCGTCGCGCGACAAAGCAGGTTGAGCGTGTTCAGGTACAGGTACTCGGGGAGTCCCTCGACCAGGACGTTCTTCTGGCCATCGAAGAGACTGCTGAGCATCGCGTACCCGGCTGCGGCCTGCAGTGGAAAGATCGTGTCGCGGTCCTCCGGCCAGGTTCCGACACTCACGTGCGAGTGGCCGGTCTTGTCCTCGCGAACTGGACGCACCCGATTGATGTGTTCGCCGTCGATGAGAAACGGAGAATGGGTCGTGTAGATGATGCCGTTGATCTTCGCCAGCTCCTCGAAGAACCCGATCAGGTCTTGCTGTGCCGTGGGATGTAGATGCAGCGCGGGCTCATCCAGCAGCAGGATCGCGTCGCGGTGCAGGTTCTCCGACTCCGCCAGGAAGATCAGGTAGAAAGAGAAAAACCACTGGAAGCCTTTGCTCCGCGATTCCAGCTCGATCTCGACGCCCGGACGCCGATCGTCGGAAACCCAAATCCTGAAATAATCGCCATCCGCCTGGTAGCGGATATGATGGCGTCGCTGCTTGTACCACGAGCTGAACTTGTCGCTGATATTCGTCGATGCCGAATTCAGCTTGACCGAACGCAACTCGAGCCGCTGCTGGTCACGCTCGATCATCTCAGGCGTAACCGGCAGCGGTGGAACCGTGGCGCGCGCCGCCGCCGCTTCTCCCTGGCCCAGGTCGTAAACTTCCTGCGCCGTCAGCCCCACGTGCCGAAACATCGAGTTAATCGTGCGCACGCGTGAATCATCAGGCGTGCGCCGCAGTTCATCGAGGAACTGTGGGAAGTAGATCGCGCTTTCCAGGATTCCGTAGTTCTCGAAGTAGATGAAGACCGGCAAATGCTTCTCGATCGCCTTGTGCAGGCGGCTGGGAAGCGGTTCGGTTGCCGCTCTGATGGTCATTTCGGCGACCGACTTGAGCAACGACTCGATCAGGTCGGCCGTCAGCGGTCCCGAGCGCGCGTTGGCTTCCGCGCGTATCAGCTTCAGGAGCGCCACACCCTGTTCATTCTTCAAATCACCAATGTCGTTGAGGACGTCGGTCTTGCTCGCCGCCCAGTTTGCAAGCGACGCGCGGATTTCCGCCGTGTATTGCTCCTGCTCGGGCGAGGGAGCCGCCAGGCGCCGCGCATCCGAAGCAAAGTCCTGCAGCACCTCGATAAGTTCCCGAGCGGGCACCGGTTTGTCCGTGATCGAGGTGTCGTAGGACATCGCAAGCGACCCGTCGTACGACCGGGTGCAGGTGACCTTGTTGGGAAGTTCGACGTTTCCGAGATCCTTGCGCAGCTCGGCGCGAAACTCCGCGCTCAACTCGAACTCCAGGGAGCACACCGGCCAATCTCCACCGCTCCTGAATTCGCGCATGAACCGATCGCGCGGAAACTCGCGCTGGGGATTGTATGGTTCCGGAGTTCCGGGATTGAACTTGTGCAACGCTTTGAGCAGCGCGCTCTTGCCCGACTCGTTGCGTCCCACCATCGCGGTGACGTGTTCGAGCGGAATCCAGCCACTGTCATCGATATTGCGAAAGTTGCGAACCCGGAACTGCTTGAGCAACAGCCGTTTCATCCCGCCTCCACCAAGGCAAACCTCGCTCTGAGGGTGAGTATGACTCTAAGCCCCCCGATGCGAAAGGCCTTGAGAGTTTGCTATAGACAAGGTCATCTACCGTAGGTCCGGCCCATGCCGCTTTAGCAGGCGATAACCAATTCGGGCCGCTTTTTCGCCCCGCCTACGTGCACCAAATCGTGTGTAAAGGTTGCACACGAATCGAGTTGCAGCACCAAAAAGAGCCCGCAATTCCGGGTCGGCATTGTGTTTGCTGTTATGCCTCGCGAGGACATCGAGCATGAGTCGCGAATTCCACAAGCAAAGTTGGCCCATTCCCCTCGTCGGCGGATTTGCATTGATGCTTCTTCAGGTTTCAGCCTGTTCCAGGAACGTTCGAACTGTCGAACCTCTTGAGACGCCGCATGCGGCTGTCACGACTTCCACGACGCAGGCTGTGGAGAAAGTCGATCTTCGTGGCGTGGAGTTTCAGCGCGACGGATCGATCAAGTCGGACTCCGACCCCATTCTGGATTCCGCCGTGGAGATCTTGAAGGACAAGCCCGGCGCGACCGTCTATGTGGACTCGTATTGCGATCCGACCGGGGGAGAGCGCTTGAACCAGGAATTATCCAAAGAGCGCGCCGCGGCGGTAGCCGGGTATTTGAAGGCGCACGGCATCCCCGCGGATCGCATCGTCGCGCGCGGCTTCGGTGCGACCAACTTCGTCGCGAGCAACGCTACTCACTCCGGTCGTGAGCAGAATCGAAGGATAGAGCTGGTGCTGAGGCCCGCGGACACGCGCATCTGAACGCCGAGCCTCACCCCGTGGATCGCCGCCAGGCGATAATCTCGGCGGCCGCCGATGCCGCGGCGAGACCCTTGTTGAACTCATTCTTGCCGGCACGCTCGACTGCGTGACGGAGTTCGAGCACGGGCAGGATCTCGACGAGAATCGGAATGTCGATTTCGAGGCTGAGCCGCGCGAGTCCCCTGAACACCTCCGGGGTGATCATCTCAAAATGGAAAGTGTCCCCCTTCAGGATGACGCCCAGGCAGATGATCGCATCGAAGCGTTGTCCGACCTTGCGGACGAGATGATGCACGGCGAATGGAAACTCGAATGCGCCGGGCAGCGTATGCTCCGAAACCGATGAGCAACCCGCCTTTGCCAGGGCGGTTCGGCAGGCATCGGCAAGCGATTCCACGACGTCCGGATACCAGCGCGACTTGAGGATCGCGATCTTCGCGCCCTCAATCCGCGGAATTTTCTCCTCGTCGATACCCTGCTGCATGGTCAGGTCCCGCGTTCACCAGCTACTCGTGCCGGCGCGACGATGCCGTGACGATTCTCTCGCTTCGCACGCCCACAGAAAACCTGGTGGGCGGTCCAGGTTTCGAACCTGCGACCCTCGGCTTGTAAGGGCGAAATTGAAAAACCAAGAGCGCTCGACAAATGCTTGTCAACTTTCGTCAAACCCTTGTCGGAGAAGGACTTGCGAGGTATCGCGACAGTACGTAGCGTAACTGTTCACAACCGAAAATCTTCCAAAATGACCTCGGCACTGCAGGAAAAGTGCAGGAAAAATTCCGCCAGTTATGTTTTGTTACGCCCAGCGCATGTGGGTTCAAATACGAGCTCGCCAGGAGCGAAAAGATCCAATGCAGAAACCCGGACGCTGATGGTTCGAACTCCACGAGTTGATGAGTGATGGCGTAGCGACCTAAGGCCGTCCGTTTTTCAATCTCCCTCAGAGAATTCGCACCAAGGTTCATCAGCCCCGCCCAGGTAAAGCAGGGTAGTGGTCCGGCCACGCAAGCACATCAGCTCTTCTGGGGATGCGTTCAGGACATTGGGACATGAGGCTGAACATCGTGACATCCATCTTTGACGACCACCGGTTCCGAAACTAGTCAGAAAAGCGTGGAAACTTTCCGCGCACGGATTCAATCTCGGCCATAATGGCGACCAACAACGGCCGTAGTTTATCGAGTTCAGGTTGGTAGTTGTATCCGTTTACGCGTAATTTGGTGGGGTGGAGGAGCATCTTGTTGAAGATGCGGCGCGGAGAATCCTCGTCATCCCGCTTCCCATATTTTTCGCGCAGTTCCTCAATAAGACGCTTCAGCTCCGAAGATTGTTGATTGTCCTCGACTAGGTCTGCAAGCTTCGCGTTGTCGTCTTCCCTGCTCAACGAAAGGAACAGCTCGCACAACTGTCGCGTGTGTAAAACAATGCTTTCGGTGCGGGCATTCTTCATGGCCCAGGCGACCTGAGAATCCGGGGCGATCAAGGTCTGCATGTCTGACAGAATCTCAAGCATGTCAAATTCATAGCCGGCGACTCCGGCCGCTCCTTTGCCCTCCATGCGTTTCGGTTCCCTCCAAATGAGGGAAGTTAATCAACTTCCATCGTCAAGAGAATAGCGGTCTTAACGTTCGCCCAAGATGTCTCCATTTTGTCGGCCATGTCATGCATTATTGAGAGCATCAGAGTTGAGCTTCAGTCGCTCCGGCACACTGGCATCACACCAGCCGGATTACCCGCACCTGCTGCCCATGCACCCGTCCAAAGTTCACCGCAGATCGCTTCCCTTCGAGGCGGACGACTAGATGCTTAAACGTTGCGAATCCAAGCTTGGGAGCTAATCGGTGCCTGGTTAGTTTCGAGGGTTGGTAAAAGTTCCGCCGCACCTTCCTGTCTTCAAAGCCAGGGAGATATTGCCGTGCGCTTCAGAGGGGTGGGTTCTATGAGCCAATAGGGCCGAGCGTCGTTGCAACCCAAATACCGTTGCTGAAACGCAATTGCCTGGACCAGGATCTAGTGATGAGGCGGGGGCCGGTACCTGCGCCTGATGATAGAGAGCCCGGCTTTTCAACACCTGTGGACAATCATTAAACAGAGAGTGTTGGCGATACACTCCCCTAGGCGTTACACGCTCACAACATCTGGTACAATCTTGAAATGACCATTTCCGGTGCACTCTTCCAAGAACAGGTCTGAAGATGCAACTAATTCTGCCTGAGGTCATGGCGCTCGAGGAACGTCGGGGTCGAAACTCCGTTCTCCAGTTGGCGGAGCGACAAACCACAGTAGAAGGTAGGCTCATCCCATTTCAGCTCGGCCGAATCGCAGCGCATCTATTCATTGCTAGCGGCAGCAACGAACAGACGTTGATAGTGCCCAAAGCGACCTCACCGGGGCACAACCACAATCGCATCATATGCGCGAGCATCGTGAACGAAAACGATTCTATTGATCTCCGAGAAGGTATCTGGGTGAAGCACCCATTGCTTCGTCGTCCCGGATTTGACCATCAGCAAGCTATTAGAACAGTCCTCGACTCATGGGTGAGGGTCTTCTCATACGTTGAAGAAGACGCCACTCCGGGCGCGCGAGGTCTTAGGCGCCCGCAACTCGGCGCCGTGCACGCTATCCACATGCATTGGTCGACCTCGGACAGCCCCGCTACCATCGTAATGCCCACAGGAACGGGCAAGACAGAGACAATGCTTGCGATACTCGTTAGCGTTCGCTGTCCCCGCCTGCTGGTCGTCGTTCCGACCGATGCTTTGCGAAAGCAGATAGCGGACAAGTTCATTCATCTCGGAATACTCAAAGAGCCGAACTGCGCTGTCCTTGCGGGGTCCGCGTTGTACCCGATTGTGGGTATTCTGGAGCACATTCCAGCAAGTACCTCTGAGACGGACGATGTCTTCACACATTCACAGGTCATCGTGACAACGGCTAGCATCCTTGGGCGATGCAGTTCCGCTGTTCAAGCTCACATTGCTGAGCTTTCTCCATATCTGTTTATAGACGAGGCCCATCATGCTGAGGCACCTACGTGGAGCTCTTTCCGAGAAAGGTTCAAACAATGTCGCGTGGTTCAATTCACCGCGACTCCATTCAGGGAGGACGACAAACCTCTCGAAGGACAGATAGTCTTCAAATATCCGCTAAAGAGAGCTCAGCAAGAGGGCTATTTCCAGCCGATTCGTTTCCGCCAGGTCATCGAGTTCGATCGACATCAGTCAGACATCGCAATCGCTTCCGCAGCCATAGAGCAGCTGAGGCAAGACGCCGACAGAGGGCATATCTTGATGGCACGGGTCGACACGGTGAGGCGGGCAAACGAAGTTTTCAGAATCTATAGCCAATATCCAGAGTTCAGACCTGTGCAACTTCACACCGGGATCAGGTCAGCAGCACAACGCGAGACCGCCCGACGGCAAATACTCAGGGGCGAGTCGCGGGTCGTCGTCTGCGTCGATATGCTCGGCGAAGGATTCGATTTGCCCGAACTGAAAATCGCGGCTTTTCATGATATTCGGAAGTCACTTGCAGTAACTCTGCAACTTGCGGGGCGTTTTATCCGAGCTCGCCCTGATCTGGGGAACGCCACCTTTATTGCCAACGTCGCGGAAGTGGAAGTTCAGGAGGAACTCCGAAAGCTTTATTCGCGGGATCCCGATTGGAACATTTTGCTCCCGGAGCTTAGCGACCAGATGGTGGGTGAGCAGGTGTCTCTCCAGGAGTTTCTCGCGGGATTTACCGACTTCGCAGAAGAAATTCCGATAAGAACTCTGCGTCCAGCCACAAGCACTGTTGTCTACAAGACCAACTGCGCAAATTGGTCGCCTGAGAACTACAAGTCAGGAATACCAGGAATCCGAACCTGCGAGCAGGTCCATGCCACGATAAACAGCCAGGCACACACCCTTGTGGTCGTGACGGCTCGGCGGGCGCCTTTAGAGTGGACGAATGTTGAAACCGTATTCGATTGGCAATGGGAATTGTACATCGTCATCTGGTCGCGTGAGCAGCACCTTCTCTTCATCAATGGCTCTACGAACGCTGGCGAGTTCAAGGCGCTCGCGCACTCAGTGGTTGGTAACGACGCGGTTCTCATCAATGGCCACCCCGTGTTTCGCAGCTTCGCCAATGTCAACCGACTTCGCCTTCAGAACGTGGGCCTTACTCAGCAGTTCGGAAAAAATATCCGCTACACCGGTCGGATGGGTGGAGATGTTGAACCTGCAATTCAGGATCTTCATCGGCGACATGCGCAGAAGTCTGTCCTGTCCGGCACCGGCTTCGAGAACGGAAGGCGGGTTACAGTAGGCGCCTCACGAAACGGCCGAATCTGGTCTCACCAACGAGACCGAATTGATGAATTTTCGGCATGGTGTAAGGGAATCGGCGAGAAACTCCTTAACGACGAGATCGATCCCGATGAAGTGCTGAAGGGTACGCTTGTCCCGCGCGCCGTAGCTGCGCGCCCGGATAAAATGCCGATCACCATAGACTGGCCCGAGGAGATGTACACGACCCCAGAGGCAGCTTGGTCCGTTTCTATAGATGAGCAGCAGGTCGCTCTGAGCGATCTGGAGATCAATCTTGCCGACCCTTCTACTGATGGCCCCTTAAACTTCATCATCGCTGGTGAGGGCCAAAGTGCGGAACTCCGCCTCGAGTTATACGAGAGAGACGGAACGAAAAACTACAAGTTCGTTCTCAGTGCAGGCAGGAAACTCGAGATTCGCCGCGGAGGGTCTCGATGGGACATCGCTGAGTTCTTTTACCGAAACCCTCCCGTGATCTGGTTCGTTGATGGATCGTCCCTTGAGGGAAATCAGCACGCCCAGCTCAGTGCGCCGCGGCCTCCGTACGATGCGAGCACGATCCAGGCGTGGGATTGGTCCGGTGTCAACATTCGCAACGAATCGCAAGGCACGGGAAAAGACCAAACTTCTATTCAGGCGCGGGTCATTCGCGAGCTAAAGACTCGGCCTTATGACGTGATAGTCGACGATGACGCCAGCGGTGAGGCTGCGGACATCGTGAGCGTGGCTCTCATGGGCGACAAGAAATCCCCATCGAGTATCGAGGTAGAGTTCTATCACTGCAAATTTTCAGCGGCAGATGCACCCGGCCGACGCATTGAAGACCTGTATGAGGTATGCGGGCAAGCGCAAAAGAGCATCTCCTGGGCTTCGTCGCCAACGAAGCTCGTTGATCTCTTTACACACCTACTCCGAAGGGATGCATCGCGACGCGCCTCGGTAGGCGTTACTCGATTCGAAGTTGGCGATGCTAACCTGCTCCACACTATCCGCGAGATGAGCCGCATGTGCCCGGTCGTCCTAAGAATCCTCATCGTCCAACCCGGAGTTTCTCGTGCAAATGCGAGCCCGGATCAGCTTCAGCTTTTGAGCGTCACGCAGAGCTATCTATTTGAGACATATCGCGTGCCCTTTGGCGTCATCGCCAGCGCCTAGTCCAGGCGCTGTCTAGCACGAGCTAGGAGAGGATAGGGCCGTTGCGCAGCCTCCCAACTTGAGAACAATGACCTCGGCTCTTTCTTCGCGTTCTATGTAAGACTTATGTCCCGACCATCCGGCAGAGCGGCTCGCTTCCGTGACCGCGCGAGTTTCTGCGTCAAACGGCGCGTGTGTCGGTAAATGCCGTGTTTTCGGCCCTCATCGCAGTCAACAGACTCATTGACACTGTCTAACAACACAGCTTTCCGCTTTTAAGCCCGGCCTCCTAAACGAACCAACAACTCTGACCGAGACGCACAGATCAAGGGGACGTGTCAATACCGTTGCTAACTGTTAGACGTGAGTGTTCCGCCGATGTGAAAAAGGGGGGATAATTCCAATTGTTGGTGGTAAGCGATGTGCTTGGTCAGCACTACTGAACAGTTCACCGCATTTGCACGCGAGCACCACGCGCAAGCGCCAAGCCCCGAGCTTAAAAAGTTCGTGCAGTTAAAAGCAGCTTTTCAGAGACGACCAGGTTTACAACAAGCTGTTCGGGCGACCTCAGGTCGGGGGTCGCCACATGCAGAGCATCGATCCTTTTAAACCGGGGGCTCTTTCGTCCAGTTACGGCGCGCGACTTCTCAGGATCGCGCCCTCCGCAAAATGTCACGGCATGCCGGCGTCGTCTACCGCGCGCCAGGATAGAGGCTCGTTTAGGGTCCGCGAATCTGGATCCATCAGCAAATAAAGGTGGGAGAAAGATGGAACCACAATCTGACATGAGTTCACCAGCCCGTGCGTTTTATACGACCAATGAACTAGCTCTGCTGCTAAATACTTCCCCATCCGCGATCCGCATGGCCCTCTCGCGCGGCGGGACAAATCTGCCGCCGCGGGTCAAACGCGGCCGTAAATGGATTTTTCCCACACTTGCGTATGAGCGATGGATCGCTGAGCTGAGCGAGCGCGCGGAACTAGAGTCGCGCCCGCGGCGTGGGCGCGGACGTCCACGAAAGATCGCAGCGTGACGGTCCTATTCGCCGTGCAAGGACCGAGAAGGGACGGAGAGAACCGAAAAGGGACACGCGCGATCGGTTCACGGCCACGAACAAACTGCTGGAGGAGTCATGAGTACTCAGAGGAGAACAGCGGACGCTTGCGCCTCCACCGCAAGGATTTTGAGTCAAATCAAACGTTCTTCCGCCGAAGAGCGCGAGCGTTTCTGGCGTGAGTGGGATGAATCCCATGCTCGTGAACTAGAGCAACACGGCAAGCTGAAGATGACACCCAAGCCGCGTAAACGGGACCAAGTGCCCAGTGTGGACTTCTGATCAGGCGATACGATCTCAATCGTCGCATGTCGGAACGGGAGTTTCGAAAGTGCTCAGATCAATGATCAGTTCAAGTCCGCTCAGCATTCGCCTCTCAAGTTTCGAGAATCACCTTCTCGTACAAGCCGCCGATCGCACTGGCAAGACGAAGACGGACCTAATCCGCGATGCGATTCGTCGGGTCGTCAAAAACGAATTGGATGCGGCCCGTGACGACGCGCTGGAAAAGCGTCTCAAAGAGGCCATCCGCAGGGTCGCCGCAGAGATGGCGACCGAGCAGCAACAGATTCGCGATGAAATCGTGCAACTGCGCAAACAGTTGGCTCCGATCGCGGAGTGGCTCCGCTTGCTGATCAACGACGCCGCTGCCCGGGCGCAGAGTAATCAGCCAGAAAGGGGGATGCGCCGATGAAATTCCTAAGAGTCACACTTTTCGCAGTTGGATTGCTTCTCGTGATTGGAGCGTTCCCGCGCGCCGGTACGCTTCAGTTTTGGTACTACGCGATGGGAGCGCTTCTCTGCTTCATAGTCACCGTCAAGCTCAAGCCGACCCCTTCCGAAGATAAGGGTCCCGACGTCATCCATGCGTGGGGACCCCGACTGGCGAAGAGCGTCACTGATGCGCGAGCCGCTATCGCACCGGCCATTGCACGCGCCGGAGCAGATTTTCAAATCGCACCGGGACTGTCCCTGGACAGCGACGCAGCCAGTCGGGACTTCGCGATATTTGGCGCGACGGGCAGCGGTAAATCGACGGTTCTTTGGTGGTTTATTCAGCAGATCCTTGAGTCTTCGAGTCGCGCCCTAATCAATGACACCAAAGGCGAACTCGTCGTTCTGCTCAAGGGCGTGCTCATGGCGCTGAACAGGCCATTGGACCTGATCATCGAGGTTGGCCTTCGCTCAACCGCCTGGGCGTGGGCGGTCGGGGTTGACGTGTTCAGCAAGTCTCCTTCGGTTTTAATCGAGCGCGCGCAAGCATTGGCGGATCGCATAGTCGAAGCGCCAGCGCAGGCCGCAGAAAACGCCATCTTCTATGCTGCGGCGAGGATTATTACTCGCGCGGGCATTATCGAGCTTTGCGCCCGACACGGAGCAGCATGGGGCTTTCGCGAACTCGGCGAGGCTTTGAGTTTGCCGTACGAGGAGCTGCGAGAGCTCTTGAAGGACCATTCCGGCGCACTCCGAGCGCTGGGCGCCGGCGACCGCTACACGTCTTCGGTTATTGCGACCCTCGCGCCCGCGGCTGATCGCTGTACCCGCCTTGGCGCGTTGTTTGCGGATTGTAAAGGGTTTTCGTTTAGCGCTTGGATGAGAGCAAAAACTGCGGCGCAATTTGCTGTGCTGGTTGCCGATCCTGCGATGGACGATCTCTCTCGCTGGGTCGCGGGGGCGATTACCGCGGTGGTGGCAACCGCGATGCTCGACGCCGATGTTCGACGCGAGGCCCGTGAATCAGGGCGCGCGACAACCTGGCTGGTTCTTGATGAATTCGCGAGTCTGGGGCGTCTGGAGCAAATCCAGAAGATCGCCAGCCTCGGTCGCAGTCTCGGGGTTCGTCTGGTTCTAGCGCTGCAATCGTATTCGCAGCTCGAACAGACCTACGGCGAACACGGCGCGCGTTCGGTTATGGCCTGCTGTTCCAATGCGGTGCTGCTCCAGGCTGCCGCGGGCGCTGCCAATGATCAGCACTTCTGCGCGGAGCTGATCGGCAAGCGCACCGTGAAACGGCGCACCATCTCTACCAGTTCGACCGAATCCAAAGACAGGCAGCAGTCCGAGATCTCCACCTCCAAGAGCACCAGCGAAAATTGGCATTACGCCGAGGAATACCTCGTTCCTCCACCGTCTTTTCGCAGTGCAATCGGTGTCACACCGAACGGCGTGACTGGTTTCGTACTCACCCCAGCGGCAACCGTCCTTAACCCTGCGACTGGACAGTGCGATCCTCTCGTTGTTCTGTGCCGCTGGCCGTTTGCGCCGCGAGTGGAAGAGGTAGAGGCGCAACTCGGCGGCCTCGAAGCCGGTACACCGAACCTTCTTTCGAGCCGATCCCCAGCCGCACCAGCTCCACTTTCTCACCTGAACGGCACGGCACGCCTTGCCGAAGTTTCAAAACCTGAATCCTTCGATGCGGAGATGAAAGCGGTACTGGAATCGATCGAGCAGCTCGCGGGGGTGCACTATGCGTGAAACCAACACGACCCTCAAGCTCGTTCTCATCGCAATTGCCTTGATGTCGTCCGCTGCGGTGCTTGGCTTCGCGATGGATCCGCCGCTTCACGCAATGTTCTGGATGTTCCCATAAGGGCCGTCTGGCGTTTCGGGAGGAGATGAGAGGTGCTGACCGTCACGCGCCTTAGCGGCTCCGCAAAAGCCATTCTCGACTACGCGGAAGCCAAGAGTGAACCAGAGCGACACCGCGGCATCGAAGACTATCTGGCCGCGTCATCCGGGGCCCAGGGCAGGTTCGTCGGTGAGCTCGCCAACCTGCTCGGACTGGCGCAATACGACAGCCAGATGGTCGAGAAACTGCTCGCGGGTTGCGAGCCGAAGAGCGGGGAATTCCTGGTTGAAACACGCCCTGGTTATGAGCACGCGCCGGGTCTGGACCTGACCTTTTCAGCTCCCAAAAGCGTGACGGTTCTATGGGCAACCAGTGGCCGGGAAACCCGGCAGAAAATCGAGTCAATCCATCGGCACGCGGTCAATGCCGTGTTGAAGGTCGTCCACCAAGAGTTCATGTGGGCGCGGCGGGGGCATGCCGGGGAGGAAAGACTTAAGGCCCAGGGCCTCAGCGTAGTTTACGACCACTTCACCAGCCGGCCGGTTTTGGACGAAGCGACCGGACAGGCTCACGTCGATCCGCAGCTGCACAGCCACGCGATCCTGATGAATCTTGCCCTCGGAGCCGATGGCAAATTCTCAACGATCGATGCAGGCGGCGTATTCGCAAACGTCATCGCGCTGGGCGCCGCCTATCGCGCGGAACTCGCGCGAGGCCTCGAAAACCAGCTTGGGCTCGCCGTCGAGCGCGACGGCGATTCGATCCGCCTGGTTGCTCCAGAATCCGTGCACAAGCAGGCAAAAAACTGGTCGGCTCGTGCCGGGCAAATTCGCCGGGCACTGCTCAACGCAGGCGTCGATCCGAACGCGCCTTCGATTGAGGAGCGTGAAAACGCACGCCTCCAAACCAGGGCCGAAAAGGACTACCGAGTGTCGCCTGACGCCCTCCAAAGCATGTGGCGGGAAGAAGCGCTGGCGCTTGGAATTGCCCCCGTAACTATCGCCCAATGCCGCGACATGGCTCTCGAGCGCGCACTTTCCGGGCCGCGTAAAACTTTCTCAGCCGATCACATTCTAGCCAAGGCAACGGCCCACGAATCGGTTTTCCAGCGTAGACACGTCTTCAAGCAAATCGCCCTCGAAGTGCAGACCATTCGGGACATGGGTGCGCAGGAAATTCTTGCAGAAACCGATAAGCTGCTCGACCAGGACGAACGTGTCGTCAATCTGGATCGTCATAGGGAAATTTTCACGACGACAGAGATTCTCGACCTCGAACGGCGGACGGATCTTGAGCTTGGAGAGATGGCGTCTGTCAGGGGTTGCTCAATCGACGAACGTGCCATCCCGCGAGCGATTGCCGCCACCGAGAAGTCGATTGGTCGTGCCCTCAACTCTGAGCAAAAGCATGCCATCCGACACGTCTGTGCCGAGGGTGGAATCAAACTGATCCAGGGCCACGCCGGAGCCGGAAAAACTACTGTTGCTTATGGCATCCGTGAGGTGTTCGAGCGGTCTGGGTACAGGGTTTTAGGCGCAGCACCGAGCGCCAAAGCGGCCAAGGAACTGGCGGATGGGAGTGGCATTCTCTCATCAACGATTCATCGGCTGCTCACGGATTTGGAGCCTTGGTACGACCGTCAGGGGCACCTGCATCCCGCCCCGCAAAGACTCGACTCCAAAAATGTTTTGGTGGTCGATGAGGCCGCGATGATCGATTCGCGAACCGCGGCTCGCCTGGTCGAGAAAGTCCACGCCGCCGACGCCAAATTGATCCTCATCGGCGATACCGCTCAGCTCCCTTCGGTAGGTCCCGGTGCGATGTTCCGGACCGCGTTGGAAAGGCAGGGAGGCGTCGAACTTGCCACCGTCCTTCGCCAGCGTCAGGAGTGGGCTCGCGATGCGGCCGAGGCGCAGCGCGTAGGCAATGCGCGCAAGGCCCTGGAGGCTTTCCAACGCAACGGAAACCTCCACATCGCGCAGACGAAAGACGCCGCGTTTGTGGCGGCCCTTGCTGCCTGGGAGCAGCACTTTTCGCCGCAACGAGCGCGGGAAACCTTGATGGTCGCGTCGACGCGGGCCGATGTCCGGGCGCTCAACGAACTCGCGAGGGAGAAGCTCATTCAGAAGGGCGAACTGCCCGGTCCCGAAGTCCAAATCGAAGTAACCAGCGGGCGGGGAGATCGCGGGGTAACCCGCGAAATTCGGGAAGGCGAGCGGATAATTCTGAAGCGCAATGACCGCAAGCTTGGGGTTCGAAACGGGGAGATCGGGACCGTCAAATCCATCGGGATCGTAAGGGGAACACCGGCGCTCGCGGTACGCCTGGATGACGGCCGGGATATCACCCTCATGACCGCCGAATACTCGGCCTTTGATTACGGCTATGCGGCCACCGTACATGCGGCGCAGGGTGCCACTCTCGAGCATTGCGTCGCGCTTATCGACTCCAGTTCGCAGCCCCGGCGTGAACTCGCTTACGTCGCCCTGAGCCGGGCGCGCGAGGCCACCGAAGTCGTGGTTACGGCCGACTCGGCGCGACAGGATTTTGCGGAGCTATCGCCCCAGGTCCAAGCGCAGGAACCGGCGCCTAACGCCATCGAAAAGACCATCGCAGGCATGGAGAAGGCGGAGGAAAAGAAGTCCACTCTCGACTTTGATCCAGACCAAAAATCAGACCTGAAACAAAGCGGGCAAGAGGTGATCATGAGGCCTCGCCCCGGACTCGGTTTATGACTGAAACTCGTAGCGCACAGGACAGGGGCCTCATGCGCTACGCGCACTACAGACTTAATCGCTCGATTTCGCTGACCAATTCCGACGTGGCGCGTCTGCGCCGAACTACAGGGCGCGCTACGCGCGCGACGAGAAATCCCAAGCGAAAGCGCGGGAGTTCTGCTGGCTGGGTAAGAAGTCCGGGCTACACCCTGGTGAGTCGGTATGCCCGCTTACAGATCAGCCAGATTCAGGATCAAAGAACAAGCGGTCAAAGGGTAAACCCGCGAGTCCCCTAGGGAGCGACGCGATAAGCAATCAGGAGGATATGAGCATGCGATTCAAGAGGAAGCCGAAAGAAGAAGCTACGCGATCCATAAAGCTCTCGATTCCGAACGACTTGTTAAGCCGTTTCGATCGAGTGAACACACTCGCAGAGCAACAGGGTTATCAACCGATCGAGTTAACGGCTCTCGTCGTGCATCTGTTAGCGCGCGAAATGCACAACGCAGAACGTCAGCTCTCCACACGAAATGGAGCACGCCAATGATGCGCAAATTAACCAATTTCGTAACCATGATCGCCTCGTCCTTCTCACTCGGTTTGTATGGCACGGACTACTGCATCCAGCACCGCATCTTCGCACCGGTGCCTGCAGAACGAGCGCTCGATATTGGCGCTATGCTCGCAGTGGGAATGTGCCTGATACTTACCGGGAGCGGTCGCCGTGTTTTAGAAATGCTTGCTGCCAAGACTCTGCGTGCCGTCCTGGCTTTGATCCCGGCCGCGCTTTTGTTCGGTCATGAAGCGACGTGGTATGTCTCAGCTCTTGGAAGCCGCCGAAGTGCCTACCGACCTCACGGAGCGACACCTTGCCGTTCTAGGTGAAGCTGCGTTGAAATGGCTCGGGGCAGGCTCTCGGAACGTTCAACTTCCGGGCGGCGGTATCGACACCGGAAGCTGAAGCAGCGCCGTGATCGCATTCCAGGCGGCAAGCCCTAGAGCCTGATCGGCCGCGTCGTTGCCCCCATGCGCGTTCACCGCGGATCGCGGCGTGGTCTCGCCCGGTAGAAGCACGCGATGGCCAGCCTCGTGATGCGTAATCAGGAACGGATGCTTTCCCGCAGCCTCGAGCCGGCTGGCCAACGATCGCGCGAAGACATCGGACGGCCACAGCGCATCATCGTCGCCGGCGACCAAAACAACACGCGCGCGCGCCTTCTCGATTGGGATCGATGCGGCCGGTACTTCGTTCGCGAAGCGTGCAAGACTCTGCTCAAAATACCGCCGATAGGAAACCGGCCCGGCGGCCGGCGCGGGAAATTCCGAAACGTCGTAGTGAACAAACGGCAAGGGACTTCCGTTTCGGGTCCAAGATGATCCCGGTGGCATGCTATCGCCTGCCCAAACGACAGCGGTCGGGCTGATCGCAATCACGGCGTCGATCCGGGAATCGTCGATTGCCACCAGCAATGCAGCTTCAGCGCCTCTGGACGTTCCGATATACGCGATCCTATCGCAGCCCTCTTCGATCAATCTGTCCGTCGCCCGCCTGAAGGTTTCTAGCGGAACTTCGTGAATCAATGGAGTCAGGCCGTCGGCTCCGAACCACCGAAGTGCCAGCGCGACAGCGCCTCTTGCGGCGAAAAGCCCAGCTCGTGCGATGTCCACTCTGCCGCTTGAGCCCGTCAGGACGACGATGCCCAGACCATTGCTCCGCTCGGGCGTCAGGAGCGTGCCCTGAACATCTCCGACAAGCGTCGTTTCACGAATGATCATGCTTTGTCGATCGCCTCTCGAACCTCTACGTTCGTGAGTCCAAGGCCTAGGTTTAGAACAGCCAACCCAAGCGTTTACGAACCTCTCTCGTCTGTCAAATGACAACGAGACGAATCGTACACTGCGAGCTGTAACCAACAGCGATATGGCGGGTTACTCAGGTTCCTACCAACGACTCCTGAAGGATGTTGATGGCTGTGCCCTACCTAGCTGTTATCGAGAAGACCGCAAAACAAAACAGAGCGGCGAGAAGGGCAGGCCTCCTCGCCCTCCACTCCGGAGCCCTCCCAACCTCAAGCTGCCCAGTCGAAAGGGTTCAGCCGGATCTCCCCGAAGGATGGTCATACCTGAGTCGGCGTTGACAATCGCCCGTCGCGCAGCAAGAAACAGCAGCAGATCCGCCAGGGCTGGTGCGATCGTGCCAGGGACGCTCGCGCCACCAAAAAAGAAGGCAGCCGAATCAGTGCTCTTATTTGCGTGACTTTGGATCGGAAAAGAAATCGGCAACAGAAACATCTAACACGCGAGCCAGCTTGATCAGGGTGGCCAGCGATGGGCTGCGCTTCCCGCGGAGTATCTGCGAGAGATGGCCCTTCGAGAATTCGGTTTCGAGATAGAAGCGATCGAGCGAGCCGTATTTCTCCAAAACCAGCGCGCGGAGCCTTTGTCGAAAGAGGAGTTCCTCGTTGGCCACAGGGCGGCGAGTAACAGAAACTGGAACGGATGGCGTTTGCAATTGCAAACGTCGCAAAGCTACAATCACAGGCACAACCCAGGCGAATCTCTCAGTGCTTAGAGGCAAATCCATTGATCATGGTCCGAACCGTCCGCCACGCCAAGCGATTGACCATGTAGCTTCAAAGGAGCGGAGAGCAGCCTGCGAGCGCTGCGGTTCGTCCAAAGTGCTCCGGACGAAACTCACAGCGGCCGGTCAGATTCTAGGGGTGAGAGGTTGCGTTCCGTTGGAGGTCGAGTTCGTGCGTTGCAGGGATTGTGATCACTTAGAATTCACTGGTCGATGGGAGTGGGTGCGGGAGCATGCATCGAAGTAGCCCGCCAACGATGTTGCGGCCCCATGCGGTTAGGATAGGAGCCCTCAGGCGAACTCCTATCTCCGCGGATCGAAACTACTGCGGATTTCCGCTCAATTTGGATCGCACTGGACCATTGTTGTGCGCTTCGTCAGCCTTGAGCACTCCAAATCCCCCTGACAAGATAGATATGGTGCAATGAGGACAGCAAAAGAGACCCCCGTCGTTCGTCTACTCGACTACGATGCGCTCGTCCGCGAGCGCCAAGAGAGCCGCGACCGCGACCAAGCACTGCTCAGCTCTGGTCAGATCGATCCCCTCGAATTGCAAGCGCGCAACTCTCTCGTGCGTCCGCGCGGAGATGTCCAAATACTGACGCTTCCAGCGTATTACCTTGACGACGATGCCTCCGACGCAGGAGAGTTCTAAACAAATAGCTTTCCACGACGTTTTGCCGTTACTCGAGGCCCTATCCGAAGACGAAAGCATAGCGGTCATCGGCGGCCAGGCACTAAACTTTTGGGCAGAACGCTTCCCCGACAAATTCAAACAATACGCACCATTTGAAAGCGGCAATCTCGATTTGCTGGGCGATGCGGTCACTGCCGCCGAGTGTGCCCGCCTCTGGCGAGGCGAACTTCTTTTGCCAGAACCCTTCTCGCCATCTCCCGTAAATGCAGTGGTTGAGGTCAAGTGTGCCGGTAAGAAAATATCGGTCCAGTTCTTAGGCGGCGTCCGCGGTCTGGGCAATCAGGATGTCAAGCGATTGTGTGTAACCGTTAAAAGCGGCAAAACCATCATTAAGGTCTTGGACGCTGTCGCTTGCCTCGAGAGCAGAGTTCACAATTTCTGCGGTCTTCCGGGGCGTAACACTCCAGCCCATCTGAGCAGAATTGGCCTGGCCATCGCCGTAGCTCTGGACCACACAGCTCGCCTCGCGAAGACCAATGCGGAAGTTGCACTCAGCACCGCTGAACGAATCCTAGCGTTGGCCAGAGGTCACGACGGCTTGAGACTGTACGTTAATTACAAACTCGATCTGCTCGACACCATTCCACGCGAGGGGCTTCCCCGAATCTTCTATAAAGAGCACTTCAACCGAACTCAGGTGTGGTTGCAGGAACGCCGAGAGCGCTACGCTTCGCTCGTAGCTTCCATCTCCAGGCCGCCCCCAAAGTCGGGGCCTCCAAGGTAGCGAGATTCGCCCGAATGCCAGGGATCGGTTTGCTGATCCGCGACAATTGATTTGGCGGCGCATGGAGGCTCTCGTTCATGAATGCGCTGTCATTGTCCTATCAAGCTTGCTGTGCTCCGCTCTCAGAATCGAGCGTTTTTACCCTTTGCCGCTTGGGTGCGCCGCCTCGACTTATAGCTTCTCAGAATCGATGGTCGTCGACAGGAAAATCTAATTGCGGCATAGGTTAACAGGGCTGTGCTAGGTCGCGGCGGAGTTCGTCGAGGATTTGCAACCTGGCCGCGATCGCCTCGCTCCCGGCGGCTTGGGTCGCCTGGGCGCGGGCAAGTGTGCTCTCGGCGGCAGCACGCAGATCGTTGAGCAACTGTCTGATTTCCGCTTCGAGGCGTCGGCCGCTTTCGCGAATAATCTCGTCAAAGTCGTTGAGAATGCGGGTGCTGTTAAGCGAGAGCAGCGTATCGAGGTAGCGAGCAACGCGGGCTTCGATTTTCGCTACTCTCCGGTTGTTACTGTCGAACCAGCCGATGATCTGCTCGAGCGGCGTCTGGCGGAGAAACCCGAAATGTTCGCCAAAGTAGAGCCGACCTCTGACCCGGAATCCGGACTCTTCGCTGACCGCATCGGGAAGGCCAGCCAGAAGTGGATCGCCAGATTGGGCCATGCGAGTGAGGAAATCATTGGCGAGGTTTACGAATCGGCGCGCTGATTGGCGGTACATCGCCTCGGCTTCGGGACGCTGTTCTTGCAACCACTGATCCAATAGGCGCCGGGAAATTGTCTGCGCGATTTCGGTCGCATGGTCATGAAGACTAATCCCTTTTCGTTTTTGCGCCAGAAGCAAGGCTTCGTGAAACTGCTTCCGCGCTGCGGAGACTGTTTGGGCGAGGAATTCGTCACGCCGTTCGATACAGCGCCGGCTCACGCGTTCTTGTTCGGCCTTAAACAGATGGCCGAGGTCGCCCAGGGAACGCTCGGCGTCGGCGATCACTTCTCGCATGCGCGCGGCGGCATGCCGTGATTCCTCAACTGGCGCGACTAAAGCGTCCCGCTGGCGGCTAATTTCGCGGGCGAGTGCCGCAGAAAGTCGTTGAGTACCCCGCACGCGTGCGGCCTTAACTAGGAGAGGCCCCGATTCTCTCGCGAGCCGATCCAGTTCCGTGCGTAGCAGCGGCGCATCACGAGATGGGCCAGCACCGTCTAGCCACTCGGCTGCACTTACTTCAAATAAGCGCGGAGGATCCCGGCGCAGGGTCTGATGGAGCGTTTGCCGCGCGAACTCAACCGCGGCCTGGCGCTCGGCGCTGGTCAAGCGGTCCGCCTTGTTGAGGACAAAGACCATTTGTTCGACGCTGGCAGCCACTTCCTCGAGCAGGGCAAGTTCTTCTCCGGAAATGGGTGGGTCTGCGCCAAGTACGACCAGGGCTGCATCGATATGCGGGACGAACGCTTTCGTAACTGCGGTGTTTCCCGCGTACACGGAGCCGATCCCTGGCGTATCAACGAGACACATCCCCGAATCGAGCAATTTGCTTGGTACGAATGCCTCGACGAGTGCGACTCCCCGCATATTGTTGGGGTTCTTCAGCTCGGATACGAACTCTGCGATCGCTTTAATCGGTACACTCTCCCGCGATCCGTTTTCGAAATGAACTTCGGCCTTGGCTTCGGGTCCGTAGCGGAGGATGGTCACGATGGCAGTAACGGGTACCACACCGGTTGGAAGTACAACGTGGCCGACCAGAGCGTTCAGAAGGCTGGACTTGCCGCGTTTGAACTGTCCCAGGCACGCGACAAAGAACCGATTGTCGGCTACTCGTTCGGCAAGCGCGCGCGCCTCGCGCTCGAGGCGAGAGCTCTCCAGTTGATGCGCGATCTCAATCAAGCAAGTGAGCTCTGCCCCCCAGTTTGCTTGAGTGGCGACTGGTTGCTGATCCATCTGGCCCTCTTGAAGATCAGACGTTCTCATCAAGAATTGCGGGCTTGGTGTCTGCATCGAGCGATCGCGGCGGAGATGTACTCAAGGGTTTCGTCGAGTTCCATCCAGCGAGACACCTTCGCCGACATGCCCTCTTCAAGATCTTTGTAGTGATTGAAAAAGTACGTGATCTGTTCATGCAAAATAGGCGGCAGATCGGCCACGTTGCGCACCCCGACGAAATATGGGTTCAAGCGTTCCACCGGGACCGCAATAATTTTGTGGTCTTCGTCCACCATGGCGATGCCGCCGATGGGGCGGCACGGAACGACTGCCAAAGGAGTAACTGGCGTCTGCGAAACGACCAAAACGTCGCAGGGGTCTCCATCGGAACAGAGAGTGTGAGGCACGAATCCATAGTTTGCCGGGTAGGAGACGGGCATATGGATAAACCTGTCTACGAAAAGGCAGCCTGAAGCAGCATTGAATTCGTACTTGATCGGAGCTCCCCCTTGCGGAATCTCAATCACCACGTTGACCTCGGAAGGGGGATTCGGGCCGATTGAAACTTTGTTCAGATCCATAATTGCCTCCCAAGTGAGTGCAGGTGCTTCAGCTCCTCGTGGACCAGGCGTGAGGCGGGAGACACTGACGAAAAAAGAAAACTCCCGCGGTCACTTACCGCAGGAGTCATTGGCGGCCTAAGCAAAAGCCGCGGTTAGGGCGAACTCCACCGCCCAGTATGCTTTTATTCTAGTCGCTTCGTCCGGCTGTTCAAGCGTGCGGCAGACACTAGATGATGTGATCGCATCAAGCAGGCCCTTCGCGGGCTTCATTGTTTCCAGTAGGGCGCTCTTGCCGGAATGATCCACCGGATTCCTCCGCGAGGATCCTCGACGTCGCCGTGATACCGAGGGATCAGATGCACGTGAACGTGTGCGATGGTCTGTCCGGCGGCGCTCCCGACGTTTATCCCGATATTGTAGCCCGCGAGGGCGAGCCGTGCCTGGAGATCGTCACGAAGAGCATGAATAAGACGCCAAATGGCACTCTCTTCTGCGGCCGTCAATTTGAAGAAATCCGGCTCATGTCGTCGTGGGAGCACAAGTGTGTGCCCCGGATTCAGCGGGTAGGCATCGGGGATCGCCACCGCCAGCGGGTCTTCCAGAACCAGCTGATGGCTCTCAATCTTGTCGCAGAACGGGCAACGCACTAGCGGTTCCACGCTAACGTCTTTGCGGCTCACGAGATGCTTCCAGGAGATGGGGTAACTGACCGTCCCTGAACCTGATTGCGAACTCGTAGATCGGTTCAGGCATGGCAACGCTGCTCAGCAAAGGGTCCAAAAAAGGCACCTTCCACACTTGCGTCGCCGCTGCCGCATACCAGGGATGGCTGAAAACTATCCGTTTCTCCCCGAGCAGAACCAACGCGGACAGGGCCCGAGCGACCGGACATTCGAAGTCCGGATCGCTGAGCGAGGCGAGGGGAAAAGAGCCCAATCGTGGGTCTCCTGCCTCGACTCGAACCGCGTTGACGAGACGAAGCACGATCCTCTGCAGGTCTGCGATGTTGGTTGCTCCCATGGAGATCTTCCTCCACAGGAGTCATTGGCCGTCGCGCTGGACGGCGGTTTCGGCGGACTCCACCGCCTCTGCGGATCTTTTTACGCCACTGCGCGGGCGATCAGAAAGGGGGCGTCAGCGGCGCGAAAAAGCTTCCATGCCGGCATAATGGGCCTTGGCGCCGAGTTCGCTTTCTATCTTCACGAGCCGGTTGTACTTGGCGACACGTTCGCCGCGGCAGGCGGACCCGGTCTTGATTTGACCCACCCCGGTAGCGACCGCGAAGTCGGCGATGGTGGTGTCTTCGGTTTCTCCGGATCGATGAGAGATCACGCAGGTGTACCCTGCCTTTCGAGCGATGCGGATTGCTTCGAGTGTCTCGGTGACGGTTCCGATCTGGTTGAGCTTGATGAGGACCGAGTTTGCAACGTGCTCGGTAATTCCGCGCTGGATGATTTGTGGATTGGTTACAAAGATGTCGTCGCCGACCAGCTGCACCCGCTTACCAAGCTGGGCGGTGTGAAGCTTCCATCCGTCCCAATCATTTTCGGCGAGTCCATCTTCGAGCGAAATGATTGGATAGCGATCGATCCAGTCGGAGTAAATTTGCGTCATCTCTTCGGCGCTGCGCGCTTTGCCGTCGGAGCGTGAAAAGACATACCTGCCGTTTTCGTAGAATTCGCTGGCCGCAGGATCGAGCGCGATGAAAGCGTCCTGGCCGGCCCGGTATCCGGCCTTGGCAATCGCTTCGAGGATCAGCTCGACCGGTTCTTCGTTGCTGCGGAGACTGGGAGCAAAACCGCCTTCGTCTCCGACCGAGGTTGAATGCCCCTTGGCCTTGAGCACGCCGGCGAGCGTGTGAAACACCTCGGCTCCCATGCGCAGAGCTTCGGCGAAAGTCGGTGCGCCGGCAGGGACGATCATGAATTCCTGGAAGTCGACGCCGGACTCGGCATGCCTGCCGCCATTCAGAATGTTCATCATCGGGACTGGCAGGAGCGCGGCATCTGGCGAGAGATGCCGATACAGGGGCAGCTTGCGCGATGCTGCTGCGGCATGTGCGACCGCGAGCGACACCCCAAGGATCGCGTTGGCACCCAGCCGCGACTTGTCCGGCGTACCGTCCAGGTCGATAAGAACACGGTCGAGCCCGTCTTGCTGGAGCGCATCCACTCCACGAACTCGCGGAGCGATGAGCTTCGTGACGTTGGCGACCGCGGTAAGCACTCCTTTTCCGCCGTACCGGTGTGGATCTCCGTCGCGCAACTCGTGCGCTTCGCGGGAACCGGTGGAAGCGCCAGAGGGGACAGCGGCGCGGCCCGCTGATCCGTCCTCCAAGCGAACTTCGACCTCAATGGTAGGATTTCCGCGCGAGTCCAGAATCTCCCATGCGTTTAGCAGGTGAATTGCAGTGGCCATGGCACTTTCCTCGTTTGCTGAATGTTGACTGGGGGTGCGGCCGGGTGACATTGATCTAAGCGTAGTCGGTGATGGGGTTCCACCGGAACCGCTCTCCCGCCGAGAGCTGATGACCCCTACAGGCGTAAAGCGCGGGTAGGGTTTTCTTTTGGCGAGGCCCCTGCCCGGAAGGGTAGGCTCCTTGCTCTCAAGCCAATCGAGTTGCCCAAAGTTTGCAGCGTCCGAACCACGCTGCCCGACGGGTATTCTGAGCGCCGACAGGTTCTTAATCGTGAAGTTGCCGCGCCTGCTCTCCGGACCGGTTTGGTGGAATCAGGTTTGTCGATGAGCTTTCGAAGCATTCTTTGGCAGACGCGCGAGGCAGTCCGCTCTGACAAACCCCTTGAAGTGCCTGACTGTTTTTCGGATCTCAACCTTGATCAGATTGTTGAGGCCGTGACCTCCGGGAGGGAGGAATATGACCTAAAGCCGTTCTTCTATGAGCCGCTAGATAGTCTGGACGCGGTAGCCTACCGGCACGAAGTCATGCGGGATCTCGAGAATCCCGTTGTGCTCGCGAAGATAAAGTCATTTGCCGAAGCGATCCGAATCATGCGCCGATGCCACGCCCAAGCGGATCGCCTTCGCAACCAGTATCAGAAGCAGAGGTGGTTCTTGGATGGTATCGAAGCATACTGTGGCGGGGTAGCAGGCTTGGCACGCGATCTGAGCGAAGTCGAGGTGCGCTCGCGGGGACTGCTGCAGTTCCGAGATTACCTCGCCGTGTATTCGAACTCGGAGCGTTTTGTCTCACTCGTTCGGGAAACCTCCCAGCTCAAAGATGACCTATCCAAGGTCAAATATTCGATGCTCGTGTCGGGCAGCGCCGTCACGGTTCGACGTAGCGAGGACGAGCCTGATTACGCGGTGGAGATCCAGCAGACCTTCGAGAGATTCAAGCAGGGAGCCGTAACCGACTACTCGAGCTCTTTCCGCGAGAGTCCGGAAGTGAACAGCGTGGAGGAGAAGATACTCGGGTTTGTAGCACGCTTGTACTCCAACACTTTCAAAGCGCTGGAAGTTTATTGCGAAGTCAATCGCAGCTATCTCGACGACACGGTGCGATCCTTCGATCGCGAAATCCAATTTTATATCGCGTACCTGGACTACATTGCTGCCTACAAGCAGAACGGGCTGTCTTTTTGTTATCCCGTTCTCGGCGCGGACAACAAGCAGGTCTTCGACTACGAGTGCTTCGATCTGGCGCTGGCCGATCGTCTGAAGGCCGCAAAGGCGCCGATCGTGACCAACGAGTTTTACCTCTCGGATCCGGAGCGCATTCTGGTCGTATCCGGCCCGAACCAGGGGGGTAAGACGACCTTTGCGCGCACCTTCGGTCAACTGCACTACTTGGGGAGTCTGGGTCTTCCGGTGCCCGGCAAAGAAGCGCGATTGTTTCTTTTTGACAACCTGTTCACCCATTTTGAGAGAGAGGAAGACCTTGCGACTTTGCGGGGCGCTTTGGAGGAGTCGTTGGTCAGGATGCATGACATCCTGCGGCGTGCGACGCCTCGCAGCATCATCATCACCAACGAGCTGTTTGCATCGACGACCCTGCGCGATGCGGTTTTCCTCGGTACCAGGATCCTCGAGGAGGTCATGAAGATTGACGCACTGTGTGTCTGCGTGACCTTTGCGGACGAGTTGTCCTCACTGAGTGAGAAAACCGTGAGCATGGTCAGCACGGTCGCGCCCGGGAACCCGGCGGTGCGAACCTTCAAGGTCGTGCGCAAGCGTGCGGACGGGCTGGCGTGGGCGATTTCGATCGCTGAGAAATACGGACTTACCTATGAACGGATCAAAGAGCGGGTACGGCCATGAGGGCGCTCCTGATGCATAGAGATCGCAGCTTTGATCCCGAGATAGAGATGACCGCGGAGAGGCGGGCATTGATGCAGGACTTGTCGCTTGACACGCTTTTTCAGGCCATGACCACAGACGAAGATTTTCTTCCCAAGCCGGTCAGGGCTGCGGTTCTGTCGCCCACGGAGGATCTGGACACGATCCTCTACCGCCAGGCGGTCCTGCGCGACTGTCTCTCGCATGAAGCTGTCGTTCGGGATTTGTATCGGCTTACGGTCGAAGTCGTTGAACTGGAAAAGAGAGGATATTGGTGGGGCTTCTCGGAAACGCACCCGGGTGGGCTGCTGGCGCGCGCTAGAGAAGAGCTGAAGATGTTGATCGGCATGCTCGCGAGGTTGAAGAGCATGGCCGAAAAAAGCCGCCATATATTCGAGTCGGAAGGGTTCGCGGTCTTTTTCCGTACGCTGGCTAGCGAACTGCCAGGAGAACAGCTCGTCAAAGCTAGCCACCGCCTCGACGAATTGTTGCTTGATGGCGCGATCGCGATAACGGCCCAGTTGGGAGAAGGCAACAAAGGGGCCAACTACGGTCTTGTCCGGCCGCGGGGAAGACTCCTGGACTGGACGCGTTGGCGATTGAGGAGCGGCAAAAAGTACACGCTGCGTGTGGAGCCGGGCGAGGAGGGATTGTCGCAGGCGCTTTCGGAACTGAAAGATCGTGGTTTGGATCGGGTCGCCAACGCGCTCGGTCAGGCTGCCGATCAGATTCGGGCTTTCTTCCAGATGCTGCGGACCGAGTTGGCGTTCTACATCGGTTGCCTGAATCTGCGGGAGCGGCTGGTCCAAGCGGGAATCTCTCTGTGCTTTCCCGTTCCGCTGCCTGGCGACGATCGCCGTCACGTCTTCAAAGGGCTGTACGATGTATGTCTTGCCCTGGAGTTGGGGCAGGCGGTGGTAGGCAACGATCTTAGCTTGAGCGGGAAGGACCTCGTTGTAATCACGGGAGCGAACGAGGGCGGCAAGTCGACTTTTCTGCGCAGTATTGGTCTGGCGCAGCTCATGATGCAGTGCGGAATGTTTGTGGCAGCGCAATCGTTGACGGCCGAAGTATGCACCGGTCTCTTCACGCACTACCGGCGTGAAGAGGACACAAGGATGAAGAGCGGAAAACTCGACGAAGAGCTGCAACGGATGAGCGCCATGGTCGATCGTCTAAAGCCCGGTTGTCTGGTGCTGCTCAATGAATCGTTCGCGGCGACCAATGAACTAGAAGGGTCAGCGATCGCGATGCAGATAGTCTCTGCGCTGGTTGAGAGGGGGATAAAGGTTTTCTTCGTAACGCACCTCTCCGAGTTCGCACGTCAGTATCTCCAGAAGGGAGAAGCGGGCGCGATGTTTCTGCGCGCCGAGCGCCAGGCTGATGGGACGAGGTCTTTCCGGATGGTGGAAGGGGAGCCGCTGGAGACTGGTTTCGCGCGCGATTTGTTCAACCAGATTTTTGGTTCGCTGAAGAAGAGTGCAGCACAAGTGGACGAGGACCGCGTCGTTCCCGGCGCATAGGAGTGTCCTGAAACGTGAAAGCTTTCCTCATGTTCCGAGACCGGGATTTCGTGCAACCCGAGCGACCCGAGGTCAAGGCACGTGACTTAGTCCAGGACCTGGAACTCAACCGGCTGTTCGAGGCGATGTCTGGCGGGGACAAGTTTCTATTTCAGGTCGCAAGGGGTGCGCTGTTATCGAGTGTGAGCGATCCCGACACCATTCGCTACCGGCAGGATGCGCTGCGCGACTGGATGAACAATTCCGGTACGATCAGGCAGATTTACAATCTCGCCGTAGAAGCAATCGACAGGGAGAAGAAGGACTACTGGCACTTTCTTCACAATCGTCCCGGCTGGGTTCTTAGCCGATCGAGAGACGTTCTGGAGATGTTCTTCGAAATGCTCAAGCAGCTCAGGCGGATAGCCGACGAGTCGGCGGGAAAATTCCAGTCCGAAGCGCTGGTGCGATTTTTCGAGATGCTCAAGAGCGACCTCTCGGACGAGTACCTCGCGGTTGTTCAGCAGCACCTGGTAAGACTCGCCTTCAGCGACGGAATTTTGATTAGCGCGGAACTTGGGACCGGCAACAAGGGCGTCAACCACGTGCTACGCGCAAGTCACGAGGTGAAGCGAGGGTGGTTGGATCGGTTTTTTGCACGCGGACCCGCTGGTTTCACGTTTCAGCTGCACCCTCGAGACGAAAGCGGCCACAATGCGCTGTCGGACTTGAAAGATCGCGGAATCAGCGCTGTAGCACAGGCGCTCGGTCAATCCACCGAGCACATCCTGAGCTTCTTTCGCCGGTTGCGGATTGAGCTTGCGTTCTACATCGGCTGCCTGAACCTGCTGGAGCGACTCACCGCCAGCGGTTTGGCTACCTGCTTTCCGACGCCAGTTGCACCTGGCGAGCGCAAGCATTCATGCGAAGGGTTGTACGACGTATGCCTCGCGCTGACCCTGGGCGACAAGGTGGTGGACAACGACCTGAGCGCGAACGACAAAGACGTGGTGATCATCACGGGTGCCAACCAGGGAGGCAAATCCACATTTCTGCGCGGGATTGGATCGGCGCAGCTTATGATGCAGTGCGGGATGTTTGTGCCGGCGAAGTCGTTCACCGCCAACGTGTGCAACGGCCTTTTCACGCATTACAAGCGTGAGGAGGACGCGACCATGAAGAGTGGCAAGTTGGATGAAGAGCTCAAGCGGATGAGCACGATCGTGGAGCGGTTAGGGGCGGATTCGATGGTGCTGTTCAACGAGTCGTTCGCGGCGACCAACGAGCGCGAGGGTTCCGAGATCGCGCGGCAGATAGTCACCGCGTTGCTGGAGCGGAAGACCAAGCTGTTCTTTGTAACGCATCTGTACGAATTTGCGGGCGGATTTCATGCCGAGCGACCGCACGGCGCGCTTTTCCTGCGGGCGGTCAGAGAGCACGACGGGACGCGTACTTTCAAGCTAATGGAGGGAGAGCCTCTGCCGACGAGCTTTGGCCAGGATTTGTACCGGAAAATATTTGCGGCTGAAGCGTAGGCCGAGGTCAGTGAGAACTCGGGATAGGTTGTTTTCAGGGTTTCGAACTAAATCGAGGTAGGAAACATGGCGGATAATCTGCGCAGCAGAATCATAACCCAGGGTGTTCAGCGTTCCCCCAATCGGTCCATGTTGCGAGCGGTTGGATTCACCGATCAGGACTTTGCAAAACCGATCATCGGCATTTCTAACGCCTACAGCACCATTACGCCGTGCAACCTGAGCCTCAACGATCTGGCCAGCAAGGCGGAAGGCGCGGTGCGCGCCGCGGGCGGAATGCCGCAGGTGTTCGGCACTATCACCGTAAGTGACGGGATCGCGATGGGCACCGAGGGAATGAAGTATTCGCTGGTGTCGCGCGAGGTGATCGCTGATTCGATCGAGACCGCGTGCAACGCACAGGCCATGGATGGTGTGGTGGCGATCGGCGGATGCGACAAGAATATGCCCGGGGCCATGATGGCGATTGCGAGGATGAACATCCCTGCCATCTTCGTGTATGGGGGCACGATCAAGCCCGGCCACTACAACGGTCGCGATCTTACCATCGTGAGCGCGTTCGAAGCGGTGGGCGAGTTCAGCGCCGGCAAGATCGATCAGAAAGAGCTGACCGAGGTCGAGCGCCGCGCGTGTCCCGGTGCGGGTTCCTGTGGCGGAATGTACACCGCCAATACGATGTCGTCCGCGATCGAAGCGATAGGCATGAGCCTGCCGTATTCTTCAACCATGGCGGCCGTGGACCCCGAGAAAGTGGAAAGCGCTTTCGAATCGGGAAGGGCCCTAGTGGAAGCGGTCAGACATGATCTTCGTCCTCGGGCAATAATGACCCGCTCGGCGTTCGAGAACGCGATCGCGGTGGTGATGGCCGTGGGCGGTTCGACCAACGCGATTCTGCATCTACTCGCCATGGCGCACGCTGCAGAGGTGCCCCTCGCGATCGATGATTTTGAAGAGATACGTCAGCGAGTGCCGGTACTGTGCGACATGAAGCCTTCCGGACCGTATGCGACGACCGATCTGCATCGTGCGGGCGGCATCCCGTTAGTCATGAAGATGCTTCTGAACCACGGGTTGCTGCACGGCGACGCCGTGACCATCACCGGTAGGAGCGTTGCTGAGAACCTGGCCGGCGTGCCCGACTCGCCGCGAAGCGATCAAGATGTGATCCACCAGTGGGCCCGGCCGGTTTACCCGCAAGGGCATCTCGCCATCCTGCACGGTAACCTTGCGACCGAGGGTGCGGTTGCCAAGATCACGGGAATCAAGACCCGATCGATGACCGGTCCGGCGCGAGTATTCGAGTGTGAAGAGGATTGTCTCACCGCGATCCTGGCAGGGAAGGTCAAGGCTGGGGACGTGCTCGTGATTCGGTATGAAGGACCGAGGGGTGGACCCGGGATGCGCGAGATGCTGTCGCCGACCTCGGCATTGGTGGGTGCGGGCCTGGGCGGTTCAGTAGGGCTGATCACGGATGGTCGATTTTCGGGCGGCACTTACGGTCTGGTGGTGGGCCATGTGGCCCCCGAAGCGCAGGTGGGCGGAGCCATTGCACTGGTGAATGAGGGAGATTCGATCACCATCGATGCGGATGCACGCCGGCTTCAGTTGAACCTTCCAGACGAAGAAATCGCACGACGTCGGAATGCGTGGAAAGCTCCTGCTCCCCGCTATCGGCGCGGCGTACTTGCGAAGTACGCGAGTCAGGTTTCATCGAGTAGCCGCGGTGCGGTTACCGACTGAGGAAGGTGGGGCAGGCGTTGGTTACTTGACTCCAAACCGTAGTGGGCGCATTCATCGATTCGAAGGTGATGGGGTTCACCATAACCGCTCTCATCCTTAAGAGCTGATAACCCCTACTGGCGCGATCGACGGGTAGGGGCTTTTCACGGAAAGGACTCTGCCGAAAGGACCGGGTCCTTTTTGACCGCTGGCATCTTCAGTCTAGTAGTCTTGGTGATCTACGCCGCGCGCGTAAGCGCGCGATACTCCGACTGCGCGGGAGGACACTGATCATGTTCACCGGGCGAGGTAAACAACTGACGGTATACGTGACCGAGACCGACAAGGCGGCTCACGAGACGCTCTACATCGCGATCGTGCAGTTCTTGCGGCGCGAAGGATGCGTCGGTGCCACCGTCACAAAGGGAGTAGCAGGTTTCGGTTCTTCAGCGGTCCTGCATACGGCACAGATTCTGGTGCTGTCGATGGACATGCCGGTGATGATTTCGGTGGTAGATCGTCCTGAACGCATCGATCGTGTGCTTGAGCCGTTGAAGGAGCTGGCGCCCAACGCGCTCATCACCGTCCAGGACATCGAGGTCGTTCAGTCCGGCGCTCGGTTCAAGGAGGGTTTGCCGGACGTGCCAGTCTCCCAGGTGATGCGTAAAGAGGTGGTCACAGTTCATCCCGACAGCCCGCTCACCGAGGTCGTCGATCTTTTGCTGGATAAGGATTTCACGGCCGTGCCCGTAGTGGATGAGACGGGCAAGGTCGTCGGAATGGTCAGCGACAGCGACCTTCTAACTCGTGGTGGAATGAATGTCACGATTAGCCTGAAGCGCGCCACAGACGCCGATTTCGTCGATGAATTGCACAAGTCTCTACAGAACCCGGAGCACAAGGTCTCGGAGGTAATGACCCGTGAGGTGCAGACCGTTTCACCAGACACGCTGCTTGGACGCGCAGCCCATCTGATGGTTGACAAGCACCTCAAGCGCCTCCCGGTGGTCGATAGCGAGGGCAAGTTGGTGGGCATCCTGGGGCGGCTTGATGTACTCAACACGATTGCCGCAGTTCATCTGCCTGAATGGCATCCCGAAGCGCGCTCCGCGAATGAACAAGCGACGGTAGCGGACGTGATGACCCGCGATGTTCCCGAGGTTCATGAGTCGGCGCGCATCGAAGAACTCTTTGACTTGCTGGTCTCCTCTGCGCACAAGCGCGTGGTCGTCGTCGACGACCGGCGGCGGGTGGTGGGTATAATCGCAGACTCCGATCTGATTTCGCGGGTGAGCCGCGAGACCTGGCCGGGGCTGATGGAAGTTCTGGTTTCGAAAGTTCCGATAGAGAAAATTTCGGGTGCTGCCCGCCAACACCTTCAGAAGCTTCGCGCCAAGACCGCCAGGGACCTGATGACACGCAGCGTCGTTACTGTGCGTGACAAGATGCCGGTCGCCAGCGCGCTTGCGCTCTCGGCAGAAAAACGCGTCAAACGCCTGCCCGTAGTTGATGCCGAAGGCGAGTTGGTGGGAATTGTCGGGCGCACCGAGATGATGCGGGCGCTGCTCGGTTGATCGCGAATTTCGAGGTTTCAAGTCGTGGCGGCGGTGCTGTGGGTGGGGTTGGGCGGCTTTCTGGGGGCAAACGCCCGCTACCTGTTGGGTGGATGGATCGCGGCACGCTACGGCACTCTCTTTCCGCTGGGCACCTTCGTGATCAATGTGACCGGCAGTTTCATCCTGGGATTTTTCCTGACGCTGGCGCAGGAGCGGGTGCTGATTCATCCCAACGTCAGGTTGTTGTTTGCGGTCGGATTCGTGGGCGCCTACACAACCTTTTCCACATTCGAGTACGAATCGATGCGGCTCCTGCAGGACGGCGAACTTCTTTGGTCCCTCGTTAATCTGGTGGGAAGCGTCCTCACGGGCGGCGTTGCGGTGCTCGCGGGGATCATACTTGCCAGCAGGGTCTAACGAGCTGCGAAATCAATTGACTCCGGAGCTTGACTTGTTAGATGCTTCGGCAGAGTTGGTGATGGGGTTCACCGCCAGAACCGCCCTTTCCTGAGCAGGGCTGATGACCCCTACAGCGGCGCGTAGCCGGTAGGGGTTGGTTGGTCCGAGTTCCCTACCTGGTCATAGTGAAGTCTCTCGCACAGCGACGGATTTGTCCGTTGCGAGGAGATCGAGCGCTTAAAAGGGACGTTGAACTATGGTCCGTTCGATCGGGTTCAACCTTCTGCAAGTCCTGTTCGTCGTGGGACTCGCTCCGTTGGTGTCCGGGGTATTGCTGCGCCTGAAAGAGATTGTCCAGTCGCGGCGCGGCCCGAGCATCTTCCAGCCCTATCGCGACCTCCGCAAGCTGTTCAACAAAGATGAAGTAGTATCGGAGCACGCCTCCTGGATATTCCGCTTCACTCCTTACGTGGTGTTCGTGGCGCCGATTTTCGTCGCCACGTTAATCCCGGTGCTCACGAGTTATCCGCTCTTCTTCGCCTTCATGGGCGACATGTTGGGCGGTGGGTTTGTGCTCGCGCTGGGAGGATTCTTCGCGACGCTGGCGGCGGTGGACACGGCCAACCCTTACGGTCCCATGGGTGCGAGCCGGACTCGCATGGTCGGGTTCCTGGCGGAGCCGGTATTCATGATCGTGTTTTTCACGGTCTCGTTCGTAGCCGGCTCGACGATTCCTTACATAGTGCAGAAGCATTGGCTTGATCTGCCGGAATTTTTCGCACCGTCTCATCTGCTGTTGGTCATCGCCTTTCTAATGCTGATCCTCGCCGAAGCCGGCCGGATCCCGGTGGACAATCCCACCGGGCATTTCGAACTCGCGATGATCGACGAGTCCAAGAGCCTGGAATATTCCGGGACCGGAATGGCGCTGATGAAGTGGGGCGGGCAGATGAAACTGCTGGTGCTCATTTGCATTCTGCTCAACGTGCTCGTGACGCCTTGGGGACTGGCCGCTGGCCAGAGCCTCGTCGAGGTCTTGGTGGCAGCCCCGCTGGTGGGCGTCAAAATTCTAGTTTTCATCCTGGTACTGGTTTGCATTGAGTCATCCCTGGCGAAGCTCCGCCTGTTCAGGGTGAGCGAATTTCTCGGAACCGCGTTCATAACCTCGGTAGTGGCGATGATCACCGGAGTGCTGCGGTTCTAGTTCAGGCACAATGGGGCATTTCACTCCATTACTAATTTCGCTCAACAGTCTGGCGGCCGGGGTGTTTCTGCTTAGTGCCTTCGGTCTGTTGGCAACCCGCCAGATGCAGGGCTGCGTCCGTTTCTTCCGGATTCAGTCGCTCGCGGTGGTCGCCTCGATTTTTCTAATCGCGATAGAGATGCAGGTTTCGGATCTGATCGCGGTGGGGTTGGTGGATCTGGCTATCAAGCCGGTGCTGATTCCTTGGCTTTTGCGACGTTACGTGCGGGAGGAGCTTTTCAGGCGGCGCGAGATCGAGCAGGTATTCAACATTCCGAGTTCGCTGATCGTCGCTCTGGCGCTGACACTAACGGCGTATTTCCTCGCCGCCCCGCTGCCGGTCGCAGCCGGCGCGATCGGCGAGATCAACCTGCCGGTCGGCGTTGCCGGGTTGTTGCTTGGCACCTATACCTTGGCGGCGCGGCGAGAAGCAGTCACGCAACTGATTGGCATTTTTGCCATCGAGAATGGGTCGCTGCTCGCCGGCATCGCGATCGCACCGCGGCTTCCGCTGGTCGCCGAGATGGCGTTTCCCTTCGACATGCTGATTATCGCGTTGGTGATAGGAATTCTGACGCGCATCACCCACGAGCGAGTCGGGACCACGGAGGTAGGCGCTTTGAAAAGCCTCCGCGAGCAGGGAGCGGCGAAATGAGCTTGCTGGTAATCGTGAGCCTGCCGCTGTTGGCGGCGATCATTTCCTGGCTTCCGTTGGGAAGACAGGTCGCTCCGATAGCGACACTGGCCGCATGCGTGACTGCGGCGATCCTGGCGTTAACGGATGCGATGGCGGTAGCTGCCGGCGGACAAGTGTGGGCGGTGCGTAATTGGGTCGAGCTCGACGGACTTGGCGCTCTAATTCTGCTCCTGGTGGCGACAGTCGCTACAACTGCCGCGCTTTTCTCATGGGGTTACATGGCCCGCGAACGCGAGGCGCGGCATCTTCGACGTTACTACGCGAATTTCAATCTGTTCGTTTTTGCGATGCTGGCCGTTCCGGTTCTGGTCGAACCCGCGGTGGTGTGGACGGCAGTGGAGCTGACCACCATCTTCGGGGTGTACCTGGTGGCGTTCGAAAACACGCCCGAGGCGGTGGAGGCGGCGTGGAAGTATTCGGTTCTGACCATCATGGGTGGCGCGATGTCGCTGTTGGGCTTCATCATCTTGTTCCGTGCGACCCGCTTTGGCGCCGCTCCGTTTACCTGGTCGGGATTGATAGTGCTGGCGCCCAAGGTTCCGCTCAACGTTCTCACCTCGGCGTTCTTTCTCATTCTGGTGGGCTTCGGTGCCAAAGTTGGGTTGGTCCCACTCCATACGTGGTTGCCGGACGCGCACAGTCAGGCCCCGAGTCCGGTGTGCGCACTGCTTTCCGGTGTGAAAACGACGCTGGTCCTCTATGTGATCTTGCGGCTGCTGCCGATTCTCAACGCCACCGGCCGGATCGATGTCGATCGCTGGGCAATCGTCGTAGGTCTTGTTTCAGTCGGAATAGCGGCATTTCTGATCCTGCAGGTTACCGACTACAAGCGCCTGTTCGCTTTCTCGACGGTCGAGCACATGGGAATCATTCTCACGGCGGCTGGGCTGGGTGGTGCCGCGGCGCACTACGGTGCCGTCTACCAGATTTTGAATCACGCGCTGACCAAGTCCTTCTGCTTCTTCGCGGCAGGCACCGCCTTGCTTACGGTCGACACGCGGCAGATCGCGGAGGTCCGAGGATTGATTAGAACTTCGCCGGCCGCAGGCGCAGCCCTCCTGTTTGGCGGGATTGCGATCGCGGGCGCGCCACCGCTGGCGGTGTTCCTGAGTGAGTTTTCGATTTTGCGCTCCGGAATTCAGCAGGAACATTACTTCGCGACCGCCTTGCTCGCAGCTTTTGTGATCGTCGCGTTCTTCGGGATCCTTGGTCATCTGAACCGAATGGTTTTCGGACCGGCAGCGCTCAAAGCCGACCAGGCGGTTCCGGTCCGACTTCCGATGACCTGTCTCTTGACCCTGGTCCTGGCCGGGATACCGATCGTCGTACTGGGAATCTATATGCCTGCGCCGCTCCATCGCCTTCTCCAGATGGCTGCCCAAGGTCTGGCGAGTTAGCCCATGTCAGCGGAATTGGAGCGACTAGCGGAGTACGCCAAAGCCCGGTGGGCGAGCCGAGTTCGTTCCAGCCTTGGAGAGGGCGAGGAGCAGTTGTGTCGCCTTGATTGCGACGCATCGGAACTGCGGGCGGTCTGCGATTGGCTGTTTTCCGAGCGTCACTACAGTTTTGGGGGTTTGGTCGCCGAGCAGCGACCGTCCTGGAAACTTCAATACCTGTTCTACGGGGCAGCGGGCGAAGGCTGGGTCTACGTAGTCAGTGAGCCCACGGCAGAGCAAATGCCCAGCATCAGCCCGATGGTCCATGCGGCTGATTGGCACGAACGCGAGGTTGAAGATCTGTTCGGGTTGAGTTTCGAAGGTCATCCCCGGCTGGGCGACTTCGTTCTGCACAACGACGTGTGGGGAGAAGGCCTCGCACCGATGCGCAAGGACTTTGAGGGGGTAAGCCGCGACGAGGGGCTGCAGCCGGATCCGAACTGGAAGCCGCGCCGAATCGTAGAGGAAGAAGGCGCCTTCGCGATGCCGGTGGGGCCGATTTTCTCCTCCGCGACGGCACCGGTTCATTTTCAGCTCGAGACTGTGGGCGAAGATGTCATCCGCGCCCTGCCGCGTCTCTTCTATACTTATCGTGGACTCGAGAAGATGGCCGAAGGACGTCGCGCGGAGGACGTGGTGCTTCTGGCCGAGCGGATCAGCGGGACTTCGGCCTTTGCGCATTCGCTGGGATTTTGTCAGGCGGTCGAGCGTGTCTGCGGTGTTATGATACCCGAACGTGCCTCGGCGTTGCGAGTGTTTCTCGCGGAGCTGGAGCGGCTGCGCCATCATGCGGCAGCCATCCACGGCATCTGTGAATCCACCGGTCTCGCGGTGGCGGCGGCGCAGGCAGCGATCCTTGAAGAAGACTTGTTACGCACTTCTGGATCACTCACCGGACATCGTTACCTGTTCGGGATGAATACGGTTGGCGGCCTCGCAATTGACCTGGGTGAATCCGAGTGCCGTCGTGCCGCAACGGAGGCCGCTCGTGTCGCGGCCGGACTTGCGGGGCTCCAAAGCATGCTTAGCGTATCCAGCAGTTTTCTGGATCGCCTGGAGGACGTTGGCGGGGTTTCTACCAATGATGCGCGTGACTTCGGGTTGGTGGGACCGATCGCACGTGCTTCCGGACTCTCGCGCGATTTGCGGGTCGCTCAGCCCTATTGCGACTACGATCGCGTCCGGTTCCGGATACCGGAAGAATCGGAAGGCGACGGTTATGCTCGGCTGCGCATACTGTTTCGTGAAGCTGAACAATCGGCCGGCATAATTTCGGCGGTTGCCGAGCGGATTCCCGAAGGAAGATTCAGGGTGCCGGAGGTTGCGTTGCGCGCGGGTGCGGCGCTTGGCTGGGTCGAGGCTCCTGGAGGTGCGGCACTCCATTGGGTGCGCCTGGGAAGCGGCGGAGTTGTGGAGCGCTACCGGATCGTCACACCTTCATTTGCGAACTGGCACGGATTCAGGTTGGCGGCGGAGAACTTTGCCTTCCAGGACTTCCCGATCATCCTCGCTACCTTCGCGCTTTCGGTGCACGAGAACGACAGGTAGTCCGGGGCGGTTTCAATGAGCCAATGGGTCATCAAAGGTCTGGCTAGCGGCATCAAGAGCTCGCGGTACCCCGACGTGATGGAAGCAGCACCCGGCACCGCGCCCGGGCTGCCGTATGCCACGCGCATGGCCTCGCATTTGGCTGAGGCTTTGACCGCACGCTGCCCGACGGCGGCACTTGAGCAGGCTGCGGGCGGCGTGGATGTCAACCTTCGGCGGTGTATTCACTGTTTCCGCTGCGTGCGCGGCACCGACGCTCCGATCAGCTGGGACGCGGGATATGAGACGGCGGCTTCGGCAGAGAGCAATGACCCATCCCGCCGATTCGGCGCATCATTCAGCAGCTCGGCTCACATCCTGGTAGTCGATGCCGGCGACTGCGGTGCATGCTTGAGCGAAGTCAGGCAACTCAACAATCCCTATTACAACATGCACAGGTTTGGCTTCTTCTTCACGCCCACGCCACGGCACGCCGACCTTCTGCTGGTGGTGGGAACGTTGACCGAACATATGCGCGTGCCGCTGCGCAAGGCGTATGAAGCGATGCCCACACCTAAGCGGGTGGTGGCGGTCGGAAGTTGCGCACTGTCCGGAGGCGTGTTTGGCCGAAACTTTATGTGCGCAGGCGGTATCGCCGAGTTTCTTCCAGTAGATGTCGAGGTGCCGGGAAACCCACCGCCTCCTCTGGCGATCCTGCATGGCTTGCTGGTGGCGGTGGGTCGCAAGAGCTCGGTCTCCTTGCAACGCAGGGTGGAACCAGTGGCGATGAGACGCGAGTGAACCTCATGGAGCCACTGCTGCTCGTCATTCTCGGGCTATGTGCCATCGGCATGGTCCTGCCGTTCGTGTTCCAAGAGCATCGGGCCCGGCTGATCGTAGGCTGGCTGGGTGCGGGGGCGGCCCTGGCGCTACTTTGCTTCAGCGGAGCTTGTCTCTTTGGCGGGTCGCGCTTTGAGGTCGGGCTTTGGACCATTCCGCCCTTCGGAGAGCTGAGGCTATCTGCAGACAAACTCTCTGCGCTGTTCTTGTTCGTGTCTGGAATAGTCCTGCTGCCGAGCTCCGTCTTCGCTTCCGGAACTTTGGCCGACTACCTCGGCAGATACAGTATTCGGGTGTTCAGCGCCTGGTATTTCGGATTGTTCGCGACGCTGGTGTTAATCCCTCTTTCAGGGGACGGCCTGTCGTTTCTGATGCTGTGGGAGTTGATGTCGATTCTCGTGTATCTGCTGGTGAGCTACGAACATGAAGTTGCGGAGTACGTGCGCTCGGCGTACCTGATGTTGGCGCTGGGAGAGGCAGGCACACTTTTCATCGCCCTGGCTTTCATCATTCTCGCTGGCCGCGGTGCTTTGGACTTTGGCGCGATTAGGGCATCGAGTGCAGGACTCAGTGTCAACCTGCGCTGGGTGGTGTTTCTGCTCGCGCTACTCGGTTTCGGGGTGAAGGCCGGGTTGGTTCCCGTCAATGTCTGGCTCCCGCAGGCGTACACTTCGGCTCCGCTGCCGTTCGTCCCGGTGCTGGCCGGCGCGACCTTGAACCTGGGACTCTATGGAATCGTTCGGGTTGATGCTGATCTGCTGGCGCCGGTGATGGCAGGCCCGGGTCTGGTCGCGATTGTTTTGGGCAGCGTAACCGCTCTCCTGGGAATCCTGTATGCGACCACGCAGAGCGATTTGAAAACCCTGCTTGCGCACAGCTCGATCGAGAATGCGGGTATCATCACCGCCGTCCTCGGTGCCGCTTTCGTATTCGTTGCGCTGGGCCATCCGGCGGTGGCGGCGATCGCGTTCGCGGCGGCCTTTTATCACCTGGTGAACCATTCAGTTTACAAAACCCTGTTGTTCTTCGCCGTGGGCGCGGTGGATTCGCGAGTGGGAACTCGAAACATCGATCGGTTGGGGGGCGTGATCAAAGTGATGCCACTCACCGCGGCCTTCTTCCTGGTCGGAGCGCTCTCAATCTCGGCGTTGCCGCCGTTCAACGGATTTGTCAGCGAGTGGTTAGCGCTGCAGACGATGCTGCAAAGCGCGATCCTGACCACGACCGGGATCAGGATCACATTCGCCATTTGTGGAGCAATTTTGGCTTTGACGGCGGCGTTGGCAGTGACCTGTTTCGTGAAGGCCTTCGCGATGAGTTTTTTGGGGATGCCTCGCTCCGATCGTGCCGCCGGCGGGCGGCGCGCCAGTCGCTCGGCGACGTTGCCCATGGCATTTCTGGCCGCGCTCTGTCTGCTGCTCGGGGTCATGCCGACGTACGTTATTCCGGTACTCGACGGTGCCATTGAGCCTCTGACGCACGGCGCCCAGGCCGCGCAAGCGTTGGTTCCTCCCTTCTTCGAAAACAGTCCGGCGCACCACGAGTTGCCGGCCGCCTTTGTCGCGGACTTTCATACTCTGGGTGCGCAAGTCGGACAGAGTTTTCTCCCCGGACGTGGCCTGGTGGTGATGCACCGGGGTGGGGAAAGCAACCCCGTGGTGTTTGCCATGTCAACTTCCTACTTGGCGGTGACCCTCGGCGTCATGCTGCTTGCTGCCTACGCCATCTTCCGCCTGACGATTGCCAGGCGCCGCGCGGTTGCCCGTCGTCAAGTCTGGGACGGGGGTATTCGCAGGCTGCTTCCGGAGATGACCTACACTGGAACCGGGTTCTCAAATCCGGTGCGCGTGGTATTTGAAGCCGTATTCCGCCCCACCATGGTGGAAGATACCCGCGAAACGGTGGGCAAACATTTTCGTGCTGCCATCCGTCGGACTCGTGGAGAAAACCACGTGCTCGACCGGCTGGTGCTGGAACCGATTGGAGATGCGGCTATCTCGATCGCCAACGCCTTTGCACGCATGCACCACGGATTTTTGAATGCTTACGTATTTTACGGACTAGGTGCGTTGATCTTGGGATTGCTCATCGCGAGGTTTTCGTGAGGGACCTTGAATGGCGCTGACCGCAGACATAACTTGATCTTGATGGCGGTGGAGTCCGCCTGAACTGCCGATATGGCCGATGACTCCTGTCGCGGGCGAGAGAGCCTGGGGCAAGATCGGCTACGGTTGCAAATCTCCAGCTCCAGTATCCCGCGAGCGCTTCCTTCGGTGAGGTGTAGCGTTGATCGGACACTGGGCACAACAATTCAGATTCTTCCTGGACGCGCTGAAGGGCGAAGTCTGCCCGCTCTGCGTCCTATCCCAGATTGTCGAAACCGATGGGATCCAGCGAATCGGCCACAAGCCGAGCAAGTCATTTGCCCTCTGCGGCGAGCATCTCGCCAGACTGATCGCCAGTGGGAACGTAAGCGCTGATCGCGTGACTCTGGTCCGTTCCGCTCTCGGTGCATCGATGCGAAGGCAAGGCGGTCCAGACTGCATGGTTTGTGCGATGGTTGGAGCCAGCGTCCAGCGGCTTAACTACGCAATCTCGTGGTTGGATTCACGGCCCCGTTTCCAGAGAGCTCTCGAGCAAGCCCCCTTATTCTGTAGGCGGCACTCGTTTCAGATCGCCCAACGGAGATCAACCGCGAACTTTATCCACGTTGAACAGCGCAAAGTCCAAAAGCTGATCAACGATCTGGCTCAAGCGCAGCTACGGAAGCTACCTGCGATGGACGGTCTGATTGAACGGTCGGTCGCGTACTTGGCTGCGGTCCCCCAGGTGTTGGAACCGAATGTGAGTGAACCATTCGAGAAAACCTTGGCCGATTTCGTCTCAGACTCACCCGACGCGGAAGTGCATGAGTTTACGAAATGGGACGCAGAAAGGCAGCTGGAATATCTGGGCAAGCTGGAAAGTGAGGCTGCCAGTTTGCGTTATCGCAACCGTGTGCTCACCGAGGAAAATCGGGCGCTCAAAATTGCGCGCATCGCTCAGGAGTCAATCCGACGCGACCTCGAACGCGATCGGGCCCGGTTCCTCGAAGAACGAAAAGCGCAGGGGAAGGACAGTTGATCTCAGATGCTCCCCCGGAAAAAGGCCATCCTATGCGAATCTTGCTTATCTCGGACCTGCACGCGAACCTCGAGGCCCTTCGATCGTTGCCCACCGACTACGACGAGTTGTGGGTGTTGGGCGACTTGGTCAATTACGGCCCCGATCCTGCTGCCACTATCGAGTTTGTCCGTTCCCATGCTTCCACGGTAATCCGTGGAAATCATGATAACGCAATAGGCTACGGATCCGACTACCGCTGCTCTCCCCGCTTCAGACGCATGGCGGAGGCGATGGGTAGCTACACCACCGCGGTATTGTCGACGGATCACAAACGCTATCTGCGCGAGCTTCCGACCTGTGCCTGTCGGCAACTCGGAGCGCAGATTTTCTTTCTGTGCCACGCAACTCCTTCCGATCTTCTCTATGAATACCGTCCTCCGGACTCACCGCTCTGGAGGCACGATGAAGAGGCGAGCTCCGGCGCGGACACGATCCTTGTCGGCCACACGCATCTTCCATTCCTCCATACTTTCGGACCGCGGACGGTGGTCAATCCGGGAAGTCTCGGACAGTCGAAGGCGGGCGACTCGCGCGCGCGTTACGCAGTTTGGCAGGACGGCCGGTTCAGCCTGGAAGCGTTCGATTACTCGGTAGAGGAGACAATCCAAAAGCTGGAGGCCGTGCCGCTGGCGTCCGACGTACGTGGCGATCTGATCGAAGTACTGCGAACCGGACGCGTTTCAGCGAGGACCTGACCATGTCAGTTGAAGTGCGACCCCAGGCGCAGGGCCAGGAGGAAAATCTGCAGCAGCTCGTTGAATCGCTCGCGAGCCTGCATGATATGGAACGCACTACCCTGCGTTTGATGGCTTGCGGGCGGGCAGCGGTTCCAGCGCTACGCGCTTTTCTATTTCGAGTCGATCCGAGCGGCACTTACGAACCACGATGCTGGGCTGCGCGAGCGCTTGGCCGCATCGGGGCACATGAGGTTCTCGTTGAGTTCTTGAACCGTGAGCACTCCTGCTCGGACCCGGTGGCGCAATTAGGTGAGGAGGCCGTAGTCCACACTGCCGCGCGATCGCTGGCGGCGGTTACGTCAGAAGAAGCATATCAGTCGCTGTTGCGGGTGGCGCGCTGGCGTTCACTGGCGGGCCCGATTGAGGTCTTGGGCGAATATCGTCGTCCGGAAGTCATACCCGTGCTGATTCGAGCGCTGGAGGACGACGCTGCGCGGAGTAGCGCCGAGGGGGCGCTTAGCAACTTCGGCGAGAGCGTCGGTCCCGCGCTATTTCAGGCCTCAATCCGTAAAGAGCCGACGCCCGACCATGAAAGCCCATCGAGCGTGCTGCGACGACGATCTGCGCTTCGGCTGCTCACCGAAACCAGAACTGCGGCGCACTTCTGGAGGGAGCTACGCGAGCTGATGCACGACCGAGACTTCCTGGTGCAAGCACGGGCCTGTCGCATAGGCCTGGATTGTGGAAACGAAGCTGAAAAGGCCAATGCGGGGCTGAGGCTGGTGCGCCTGCTCTCCGTTGCCAACGGGTACGTGCGCTCAGAGATTGAAGACGCTCTGATCCACCACTTCGAAGCCGTACGAGAAATCGTTGAAGAGCATCTAAAGCAAGAAGACACCGTAGCAAGTCGGCGATCGCTGACGCGCGTTGTCCGGCTGGCCACGTCGGCGACGGATCACTGATCACGATGGACTCCAGAGATCTAGACAGGCAGATCGCGCCGGCGACTATTGACGGCGAAGAAGTGGTCCGGCGTTACGACGAACTGAAGCTGGAGATCGCGAGAGTCGGACAAAGGGCGATGCAGCTTTGTCGTGAGCTGGGCGATCAAGAGCGGGTGAATCAGCATCAGGCGGTGCTGGCGCGCCTCGCGGAAGACCGGTTTAACCTCGCGATTCTCGGACAATTCAGTCGTGGCAAGAGCACCTTGATGAACGCACTAATGGGGATGGAGCGCCTCCCGACCGGCGTTCTTCCGCATACTTCTGTCATCACCACGGTGTCTTATGGGGAAAAGGAGCGAATCCTGATCCGGATCCAGGGCTGGCCGCTCCCGCAGGAGATTCGCTTCGACCAGTTGGCCGACTACGTCACCGAGTCGGGTAATCCGGGAAACCGTCGCCGCGTAGTATCGGCTGAGATTCAGCTTCCAGTCGAAATGCTTCGATATGGACTTACCTTTATCGACACTCCGGGGGTCGGGTCCACGGTGGCGGAGAACACCGCTACCACCATGCGATACCTTCCTGAGATCGATGCAGCGATTTTCGTCACCGGATTTGATTCGCCATTCGGTGACGCTGAACTTGAGTTCCTGCGCGACGCTTTGCGAACTATCGGCAAGATATTTGTCGTGGTCAACAAACTTGATCTGGTATCGCCGGAGGATAGGACCAAGGTCTTGCAATACATCGGCGCGCGACTCGCCGACATCACTGATGAACGGCTCGAAGTGTTTGCAATATCCGCTCGCGATGCCCTTAGGGGAAAACGCGCTGGCGATCAGTCGGGGCTCGACGCGAGTGGATTGCGACCTCTGGAGCAGGCGGTCTTCTGCTTTCTTGAATCCGGAAAGATTCCGCAACTCTGCAAACGTACTCTGGAGCGTCTTCGCGGGTTGCTGGAGATCCAAGGATCTGAGCTCGCCGCGTCTACGGCTTCGGACCCAAGCGCGGCCCTGGCGCGGTTGGATAGACACGTTGGGCGGTTTCAGCACCGCCGCAAGGAGCTCTCCACCAAAGCGCTAGTTGATCTTCGACAGAACTTTGGCAGCTGTCTCACGCCGTTCGTCGACGAGGTGTTTGCGGGGCTGCAGTCCTCAATCGTCGCGCGGTTCGAGCAAAAGCTCGTTCATGGGAACAATCTCATCATGGGACTGCGCTTCCGTGAGGCGATGGATAGGGCATCCTCCTACTTCGCCAGTCGACTAACTGCCCGACTGGCGGACTCGGCATCGGAGCTAGAACAAGCGATACGTGCAGCGACCGGAACAACGCTTAGAGAGGTCGGCGAGATTCCGGCCGTTGCTTGGGCGGATATTGTCCAAGCCGGAAGTCCAGAACCCCTGAAGACGCAAGAAGCGCTGCGTGCCACCGTGAACGTACCACTGGTTGAGAAAGTTAAATGGTCCGGTCGTGTGCCTTGGACGGTTTACCTGGTTCCCATCCAGTGGGCAGCTTCGGCGATCAGAGGTTGGTTTGAGGAAGCTACCGAACAGCTGTTGGTCGAATACCGCGAACGACTGTCCAAGGTTTTACTTGAAGCGGCGGAAGATTTCCTGGGCGAAGTCGACCGTGACGTCGAAGCGCAAATCAAGGAATGCGCTGTGCGCATGACTCGCACGATCAACAGTGGACCTAGTCTTGCCGGACTAGAAAAGCGGCTTAAGGATTTGCTACTCCAGCTCTCCAAAGTCCAGCAGTTATTGGTCAATTCAGACGCTCCGCGCGACGTTGGTGCTGAACCGACACTGGTGGAATCGGGCTCCACCCCAGAGAATAGGCGAGCCAAGCGCGAATCGGCGTGGGAAATTTGTCCGATATGCGCAAGAGTGACCCGTGAAGTCTTTGAATACCTCGCGCAGCGGCAATACGACCTTGGTGCTGATGGAGAGAGTCAGGCCCAGCACGCACGATCGGGAGGTTTCTGTTCATTTCATACTTGGGTATATGCGTCGCTAGCCTCCCCTCAGAGCATTTGCCACGCCTATCCACAGTTACTAGCTGCGCGCGCGGAGCAATTGAAGCGGGCGGCGGTCCGCAGCGTTTCAACCTCCGAGCTGCTCAGGGCAGCGAGCGAAGCGGCGCAGAATCCGTCCCGATGCCCGGTGTGCGAGATCGTCCGGAAGAAAGAAGAGGAATCCGCGCGAGACGTGCTCGCTCATATCTCCGGCTCAGGTGATTCCCCGGCACTGTGTCTTCCTCATCTTGAGGTTGCACTCGGTCAGGGCCCCGACCTGGAAACTGCGCGTAGCCTCGTCACGGCGACGACGGGTGCTCTGGAGGTCATGGCCGATGCGATGACGCGGTTCGCGATAAAATTCGATGCGGTGAGGCGCGGTCTGATTACCTCCACAGAACGTAACGCCTACGCGGCAGCGCTGAGCAAGCTCGTAGGAGTGCGCCGGTTGGCTGCAAACTCGATCGCGGACGACCTTCGCTAGAACGTTCGAGATTCTGAATGCCTGAACCGCGGGTCCCGCTTTCAGGATTGGATGGGGATGATGGAACCTGAATTTCCAGCGCGGGTGCCAGAGGCTTCGATCACCGAATCTCGTTCTTGGTTTAACCGGAACGTCCTTGGTATGAGCTTGGCCAGCTTGTTCTCGGACTTTGGCCACGAAATGGCGACCGCGATCTTGCCGCTGTTTATCGCCAGTATCGGAGCCACTCCGGCTGCTCTCGGGGTGATCGAGGGCGTGTCAGACGGTGCCTCCACGTTCGCAAAGCTTGCTGGCGGTCGGATCGCCGATCAAGTGGGCCTGCGGCACAAGCTGGCGAGCTTGGGTTACTTGATCACTGGCTTGGCGACCGGTTCGTTTGCGCTGGCACGAAGTTGGATCGACCTGGTCGTTTCACGAACGATCGGATGGATGGCCCGCGGGGCTAGAGGACCGTGCCGAGACAATCTCTTGGTTGAGTCAGTTCCGCGCGAGCGGGTAGGGACCGCGTTCGGATTTCATCGCGCCGCCGACACCTCTGGTGCGATTCTGGGGCCACTCTTGGCAATGTTGCTTTTTCACCGGATCGGGTTCCGACTGGTGTTCCTCATGAGCTTGATCCCGGGAGTGCTCTCGGCCGGGGCATTCTACTTTTGTGTTCGAGAGCCGGTGCAAGAGGGGCACGACAGTCTGAGCGTGTTTCCCGGATGGAGAGCCGCGACTCCGCCAGCGTTCCGACGATTTCTGGTGGCGGTCGGAGTGTTCGGCGCCGGCGACTTCGCTCACAGCATGCTCGTGCTGCGCGCTGCGAATCTGCTGGGCTCCTCTGCCAAAGCTATGAGCGGGGCTGTGGCGCTTTACGTGGTCCACAAAATCGCGCATGCCTTGTTCGACTATCCGATCGGAGCGCTGGGGGACCGCTACGAGCGACGGTATCTGCTCTGTGCGGCCTACGCGATCGACGTAATCGCCACCGTCGGATTTGCGTATGGTCCGGTCAAGATAGGGTCGCTTGGCATTCTTTTTGTCCTCGAAGGGATCGTGATGGCAGCGGAGGAAACGCTGGAATCCGCAATTGCGACCGATCTCCTACCTCCCAGTGTCCGGGGAACGGGCTTCGGAGTCCTGGCTGGCACCAATGGCATAGGCGACTTAGTGTCGAGCATCGTCGTCGGCCTTCTCTGGAGCAGGGTCTCGGCCCAGGTCGCATTTTCCTATGGCGCCGCGATGAGCCTGTTGGGAACGGGACTCCTGTTCCTTGCGGTTTGACGCTTAAGCGGTTGTGGTGATTCGCCTATCGCAAAATCGGGAACTCGAACATTGAACATTGAGTCAGAACCACAATGACGGAATCTCACCTACGGCGGTTGGCGGCAACCATGCGAGCGCTTGAAGAGGGGTTGGACGAAGTGGCGGGTGCACTCGAAGAGTCCACGAAAGGGGTGATGATCAAATTCGAAGACGACATTCCTGTCCAGTTGCGTCCCGAAATGTTGAAGGTCATTGCGAAACTGTCAACCGAGATCAGGAAAGTGAAAGATCGATATGAGCTTCCGGCCCAGGTCGTATCCAATCGCAGGCGTTTCGTCGCCAAGCTCTCTTCGCTCTCGATCGATTTGATCGAAGCGACTTCGAAATACATGAGAGCGTATGGCGAAGTTCCAAGAGAAGAGAGGCAACCTCTCGACGATCAGATCGGAACGATGATCGGTCTGGTGGAGGAGCTTTCAGGATCCCTGACGCAGGGCCACGAAAGTTAAGCGAGGGACGCGCTGTGTCACCTTTGAACTAGAAAGCGGCCTGCTATCCGGCAAGGCTCCATCCGATCGAACGTGCCCGGACGCAAAGCAGACTCACTACGCACACATTAGTCACCTGAATGATCCGCTGTAAACTACCATTAACCTCCCTTAAGACCTCTACGGCGTCTCGTTCGACGCGTTTCGCGTGATTTGATCTCCGAAATGTGGCTTTACTCGAAGAGCTGGAGTCCCAATATTAGGTCATTGCACCGTTCAGCGAATTTACTATAAATGTTGCTTAAGGTGGTGGAGTCCACCTTTAACTGCCGTTCTCTCCTAAGCTAACGGCCGATGACTCCTGCGGTGCCACCTGAGGTGCCGCGGGAAACCGTCTTCCTCCGGTTCACCTCCCCCCGCGGCACCTCCCCACGAAGGAGGGGGCGAGGTGTGAAACTGGAGGAGCTAGTCGGCCTCGGCAAACCAGAGCAACTCGACCGACCTCCGACGAGGCGCGGCTTTCCGCTCGTAGTTCAAAGAGAGTCGTCCGGGCCGACGAGCGGGGCCGCGCCGCTCTTCTGGAGACTGATCGCACAAGGCGCCGCAGCCGGCCGACCTTGCGGTTCCTTGCATGCTTGGCGATTGTGGGAACGGATTGCACAGCGGATGTGGCCTGCTCTGAGCCCTCCTGGCTCTCGATTCGGTCTTCTTAAACTACGAGTTACCAGCTACCGGGGAATTCCTCTTCAGCTGCCTGACTTGATTGAGATCGAGTCTGGGGCTCCGATCGCCGAGTTGCACTGCGACAACTTCCGCATTCTGGCGATGGCTCGAAGCGGTCAGAGCATGCTCGCTGCCTGCAGAGACGATCTGAGGGCCATGGCGGCCTGGGCAGAGGAGGCACCCGACATATTCCAGGCTTTGTTCGGAGTGACAGTTCTCGGAGGTGTCGCATTGCGCCTGGGTTTCTACACCAGGGATTTGCCATTGAGTCCAAGAGTTCGTGCAACGCGTCTCTTCATGAATGGGTTGCTTGCCCTCTACAACCAGGATGGCGCGAGGCGTCTCGGGCGCGGGAAGACCTTGCGCACAAGTCTTCAGCAGGTATGGATGTCTCGTCAGGAACTTATCCGTCGCTATGGAAGCCAGTGGCTGAAGGTAGCGACCTTGGGATCTCCGCTCGCCAATTCTTCGGCGCGTTCCGACTCGCGGTGTCCGTTCCGAAGCTAGTATGAATTGACCGCGACCGATCGCCGCTGCGCACGGTCTGGTCGAATCCTAACGATCAAAGCGCGAGGTCCGTCGCCTTGGCAGATGCGGGTCCACTTGGCGCAGCGGTACGTATTCGGTAATCGTTCGAATGCCGAGCCGGATAGCCTCTGCCATAACGTAAAGGAGCAATTCCTCGCAAGCATTACCTTGCGAATCCCGCGCGGTCCAATTGGTTGAAGGTCGCGAGTTTTGGGCACTAGGCGAGCCAGTTGGTTCAGACGCTCCAAACCCGAGGGCCGGACAGAATCACTCCCTTCGTAGAGCACAACCTCTTCCTCGTGCAGCACTAGTGCGCGCACCCTGAGTCTTCGGGCGGAGAGGCTTCGGACGTCCCCGGATCGAGCGTTCACCTTTGGGGACAGGAGCGGACCGAGTTCACAGTCGCGCAGTTGTGGCCAGCTGCTTTCATGGAGCGCCAGATAGCCGGCTAGCAGGCTTCCGGTGCGACCGCGCCACCAGCCTCTCAAGCGCCAGTGTTTGTGCGACTCGAAACGTCTGACCAGATTCGGTTCGACTTCGAGAGGGGCGCGGCTAAGAAGTGAGTCGGGGAGGATAAAATTATTGTTCATGACTCCAAACCTTCAGGCGTCAGCCTTTCTAGGAGTCATCGGCTCTACGAGCGGTTTGGAGAAGGTGGACCCCATCACCCAACGCGTAGGTTATCGCAGTTCATTCGCACTCGTCACGCCGTGAGTGCCAGATTTTTCTGCTAGACATTATCGGTGGAACCGGCTCATTGGCCCGAAAATCAGGTAGCGAGCAACGTTAGCATCCTTGCTTCGCTATTGGCGGCGTGGATTACTGTTACTTAAGGTGGTGGAGTCCACCGTTAACTGCCGTCTGTTCCTCCACGCGGCCAATGACTCCTTGCGGTGCCTACCAGGTGCCGCGGGAGTTCGCGTCGGCTCCCCGGCACCTCACCGCTCACAAGGAGTTAGATGATGGTGTTGGAACGGACTGTGTTTCTGTACTCGGCCATCGATCGGCGCGGGGTCTCGCGCGTCTCATCTCTGACGCAAACTGCGTCTCCTGTTGTCGCCAACCATCTGACTCACTGGCTCTGTTTCTGGTCCGCTGCGGCAAGCTGATCGCGTCCGCAAGACGGTTTTCGTCGTTTTTGAGATCTGGAAACTCTCGAAGCCAAGTCACCCCAGGAGATTCATGATGCTGAAGGTTAGTACAGATGATCAGAGTGCCACGCTTCGCGCTCGAATTCGCAATGCACAACGCTTGGAGCGCTTGGTCAACTACTTCGAAGACTCACGTTATGCCCACACCGCGATGCTCGAAGTGGTTGCCTGCGGTCAGGACGCTGTTTCGCCGCTTCGACGGCTGCTGCTTGCGCCCGCATATAGAGGCATTCCTGAATCCCGATGCTGGGCGGCGCGGGCGTTAGCACGTCTCGGCGCTAGGGATGTTTTGCTCAAGTTTCTCAGCCTCGATCACAAGATCGCCGATGTTCGGGAGCAGATGAGCGAGAACGCGGTGATCAATGAGGTCTCTCGCGCGCTGGCCGGCAACCGGTCGGAAGATGCCTACCGAGCGCTCCGGGCGGTCGCAGAAAACTACCTCATTCCGGGGGTGTTAGAGGCTCTGGGTGAATTTCAACGTGAGGAGGACATTCCGCTACTGGTGCGCGCGCTAGGCGACCACTCCACGTTGGTGGCTGCGGAATATGCCCTCGGAAGATTCGGGACCAGCGCGATGCCGGCCTTGAGGAAAGCCGCGGCAAATCCGACGCCGTCGCCTGACCAAGAAACCTCGGCGAGCGCGCGTTTGCGCCGCAACGCACTTCGCTTGGCACTTCGTCTGTCGCCGACGAAGTTAACCTGGCTGCACATACAAGAACTGATTGACGATCGGGACGAATGGGTCGCCGTGATCGCTTGCGCTACGGCTTTGGACCTCGGGAGCGAAGATCAAAAGGCAGCAGCGGTGGAGCGTATGATTGATCGATTAGGCTCGCGCGATCGTTACCTGCGGGCAGAGATTCAGAGTTGTCTGTTCGCACATTTTCAACTGACCAGGGACACTATTCAGCAATCGGTCGCTGCTCTCAGCAAGGAGTCCGAATTGGACGGATACGCGATCCGACGCGGCCGAGCACTCAGACAGTTAGCAGCTCGAGTACAATATGGTCCGAAGCCTCATTTTTAGTTCAGGACGCGCGCGGCGATCAGATTTTTCTTTCGCCTGTCTAGCAGTCAAAACCGGGATACGCGGATCTTCGATGCGTACTGCGTGTATATTGCGCTTTCCTTCACCATTTCGTCCGAGGGCCAAGCTCGACTATCCGCTTATAGTTGTTGGTCAGGGAGCGGATAAGATGCCGATTGCGAGTGGGGCATGAGCGACTGCCAGGAGCGTAGTAGGTGACTAGCCCAGCTTCGGTGATCTCGACCACGGCTCCGTGACGTCGGGCGATTTTAAGGCCTTCTTCGGGAACTGATTCTCGATCGGCATCGCGCATAAGCTTGAGCCGATCGAGAGAAAGCAGGCGCCAGTTCCAATTGGGAGGGAATCTCGTGCGATCAGGTTCGATGTGAAGGGTCTCGAACCAATCGTCGCTATAGAAGCAGATGAACGTTTTTTCCACGTTCGATCCCTCGATTGCCTGGATCGCCTTGGGACAATCGAATGCCACCTGCCCGTTGGTTTCGGGGAAAGAGCCGACCTGAAGAGCCGCTCGGCTTGAGAGCTCAGGGCGTCGTTCAATCTGCAGTGAGCACTCCCTCGATCAGCCTTTTTTTCACAAGTAGCTCTTTGTCTGCCTGTCCTCGCTGGAAGTTAGGATTGCTGTTTAGTAAGAAGTACGTCTCATCCGCTTCCAGGCAAAGCTTCAACTCCAGCAGGAAGTCTCCGAGCGGAAGAGAGCCATACTCTTCAAGTTCTGTATTTACACAATAGAGTTGCGACTCGCGGATACCCCCAGCATTGGAGGTGGAGTCGAGCAATTCGACCGGGTAGCTACGGCGGGCCCACACTCTGAAACGTCGACCACTTCTGCCGGTTACCACGAAGAAATTGCGTCTGCGCACACAGCGTCTCTGCACTGAACTCAGATTCCGGAGCAGCAGCCGCGCCGCGCGCTCCTTGGGGCGGGTCTGTGCCGTGAAGAGGCCGCTGTGAAGGAGATAGTGATTGTCGCAAAAGTAGCGATTGTCGTAATACCTCGCAGCTGCGCTGAACAACTCGCGCTCCGCTCTCTGCGGCACGAACCTGTGCCATTTCGCTAGACAGAGCCGCACCCGGCTGCGGAGCCGGGCGCGGCCGCGTTTCGAACGCATCTTTTCAGCCCCCCACGAGGCGCGGAGCCAAAATGATGGAGTCGATCTTTGGATCGAAGGTACGTATTCGCTCAACTCCTTCGCCGTTCGGCCCTTCGATGAAGGCGAGATAGTGCGACTTACGTGTGCTTTCCTCGAAGATGCGCTCCACTAGTTGGAGTCCCTGGCCGGTCTCGAGATTCCACTTGAACTCAGTGTCTCCCAGTCTGCCCAAAACTCTTAGTACGCCCATTCTTCAACACTCCTTTCTTGGCTACTTGCCGTTGTGCACGCGCTCTCTTATCCGCTTGAGAGTTTGAGACAATCGTTCCTCGTGGCCACCTTCCTTCGACAGTTTGGTGAGAATGGCTGACACGCGGCTCATTACGTCAGGAGCCGCAAACGACTTAGCCACCAAGTGGTCTTCGATTTCGCCAGCAAGAAACCAGTCGCTGTCAGCCGTCAACGCGATCATTCGGTCCACGGCAGTTGCCTTCTCACTTGGTCCGCCGGCCGCCAGGATTAGTTTAGAGGCTAGGAAAGCTACCATTGGGTCGCGGTCTTTGATCAGCGGACGGAGGTCGCGCCAATGACGGTGACCGGTCCCGGTATCGTTTAGGAGCTCCAGGGCGCTCCTGCGCCGCCTCAGGCTTGAGGCACTTTCACGATCGTCGGAGAACGCCAAAGTCAAGGCCGTAGAGGCGAGTGCTTGGCTCGCCGTACCCGCGAGCCTCCGCAGCGCCCCTTCGGCAGCGGTGCGGGAGGCGTCTCCTTCGAGTGCGGAGATCAGGATTGGTATTGTTTCGTCGCGCGGGAAATGGCCCAGTGCCTCCACTACACCCGGCAGAGGGCATCGATGCGCGAGGTGTATCAGTAGTTGATAAAATTCTTCGGTCCGGAGGCCGGCCAATGCCCGCGCGGCCTCGTTGACAACCGCTTGCTCCTCAGCCGATCCGGTTAGATCCGCGCTCCCGTGCCATGCTCTGAGAAATCCGACCAGAGTTTCCTTCGCACCAATCGCGGCAAGTGTCTTTGCGGCTCGACAGCGCGGCTCGGTGCCTTGACGCAATACTCGCTCGTACAAGAGGTGCCGCAGGGCAGGGACTGCGGGCCGTCCACACGCGATAAGGGCGAAGGCCGCTTCCTCGCCTCCGTTCGGCGACTTCAGCCACTCGATCAGTCTCGCAATGCGCTGGGTCTGGCCTAGTCTGTCCTGTCGCAGGGCCATAGAAGTTTTGTGTTTTGCTCCTTTTCGCTGCCTAGTCGATCTGTTCATGTGATTTGCGCGCATCACTCTCCGGTTGAGGAGATTGATGAGTCGCGAAGAACCCTAAGGCGGGACTAGCGGGCCTCCGCACCCTCCCTGATCCACGCTTGTTGCCAAAGGTCGAATGAAAAGCGTCTCTCAAGGTGCCGTCGCCCTCCACATATCTGACCGCCTTCTCAATTTGTTTCTCCAAGGCGCCGTCATTCCTGGCGCGCGCACGAAGCAGATCGTTGCTGAGGTTCTTTAGCTTTGCGCCATGCACTCGTGAGAAACCCGGCAGTACCTGTCCGGCACAAACTTGAGCTGCATGAAGGCGGCAAAACAGCGGCCCTCGCTCCAGTGCTTTTTCGAAACGGAATCTGCCGTCGCACTTCCGAATGGTTGCTATGAGAAGGTCGACTTCAGCTTGCGTCGTTGTGCAGAGGCGGCAACCGGGCAGACCGCCCACGCTCAGATTCGCGGCGAGAACCGCCTGAATCACATCGGCGCGCGTCCGCGGGTCGCGCGAGTCGAGCGAATTCAATACTGCCTGGAGATGATGGCCACACAACATCCTGACATCGGACCTGTGATTTTCGGCAAGATCGCTTACGCGAAGCGCTTCGATGCTTCGCGCAACGACGCAGACTGGACACAGGTCTCCCCGGAGAGATCGCAAGAATCGCCGGAAGTTATGAGAACACTGCTCGAGCACACTCGTACCCGCACGAATCGTGCTCGCGGAACCAGCCTGTATTATTCGGGAAAAAACGAAACTCCCGCCCGGGCTAGTACCCGCGACAGGAGTCATTGGCCTTGCGGCAGTTGGTGGACTCCACCACCTGGATGCAGCTTACCTGAACCTTACGAGGGTTGATAGAGGATGATTCAATAGAGCAACCGCGCGGTTAGACTTTCATTGTCGAGCGTTGGATTTACGATCGTGTACTCGGTGTGCGTTTTCCCGGCACTTCCTCCAGCATCAGAGCAGACAGAGACGTCTTCTCCCTTTAGCCAGAGCACTGCTTTCTCCTGGTCGCGATCGTCGATTGCCCACAATGTTCCGGAACGCATTCGGATCTCGCTGCCGTCGTGGGAGACGCCGGCGATTGAATCGTCAAAGCAACGGAGCGTGTTCGATACAGCCAGCAAGGAAGAGACCACGATCAACCAAACCGACAGGACCTTTCCCATTGAACGTCGTTCTCGCGGTAGACTTTGGTCCTATTCGAATCCTTATCCGTCGGAGCAAGGTGTTGTTCTTGTGTGCGCGAGGATTGTCTGTGTAACTTTCACGTCATGCCTAGACCTCAAACACCGCCGGTGGCCGCCGACGTAATTGTCGAGATCGGCGATCGCATCGTTTTGATCGATAGAAAGAATTTTCCTTTCGGCTGGGCCATTCCCGGCGGCTTCGTTGATTTCGGAGAAAGCGTGGAACGCGCTGCCATTCGAGAAGCGCGAGAGGAGATCTGCTTGGAGGTCGAACTCATCGCGCTGTTTGGGATCTACTCGCGCCCGGATCGCGATCCGCGCGGACAGACCATAACCGCTGTGTATATCGGACGTGCCTCGGGTACCCCGGTCGCCGCGGACGATGCGAAGAGTATCGGGTTGTTTTCGCCAGATTCGCTCCCGGCGCCGCTCGCGTTCGATCATGACGAGGTCCTTGCCGACTACGTGCGATTCGTCCGGACCGGGCGGAGACCCGCGCCGTCGCTCTGATCGTAGGCGGCGCGAGTTGGTTGACTCGCTTCGTAGAGGCTTCCGTCGACTAATCCGCCGGGCTCGATGGTTATCGAGTAGCGCTCGCCGCGAAGTGCTAGAGGGTGTCCGCATTGATACCCGGCTCGGTGGCCGAATCGGTCGGACAAGCGACGCAACAATTCTTCCACGCCGCGAGGACCAGAATACGGCAGGGCACGCCCGTCGGGCGCGGACACCATCACCTTCTCGCGCTCCGTGCCGATCCGCCAGAGCGCGCGCGGCTTGGAGCCTTCCTCGAAGTACCGAATGCGATCTCGTATGGATTCGACTGGTTCGCTCATTGCCGTGACTTCCTGCGCAAGCCGGGTGCTTGCGAATCCGTACCGCAGGAGTCATCGGTCGCTCGGAACCAGCGCGACGATTCTGGGCGAACTCCACCGCCCGCTGCCGAAACTAGATTCTTCAAATCTACAGGTCAAGCGCGGACATCGAGGACCCTGCAATCCAGCCTCCGATACCCGCTTGATGCACACGCAGGGTCTGCCGAGCTCCGTATGGACTGAGACACATCATGTGCTACATTCGGGCTGGGTGGTGGAGTCCACCGTAACCGTCGACTCTTCGTGCGACCCATGACTCCTACGGCTGTAAGGCGCCGTGGGAGTTTTTGTTTGTACCACTTCTTTCGCGGTGCCTCATCCGGACGGTGGATGAGACGTGCGGCCTCCGAAAAATAGAGATAGGCAGGGGCTTCGAAGGCTCGAGGGCCGTCGTCTCGTCGTTGACGTTCACCAAGGGCGAGATGTTTGCGCCATGAGATGCAAGAGATTGATCGCTCAGGGTCCCCAGTCAGATTCAGGTCCGGACGAAAAAAGGAATTGATTCCGGGTTACCCGGACCGCAGTCGCCTGCTTTGGCAGTTGGTCGCCGAAGGGGCGCGCACTAGCCGCGTGGGTGCAATTTTCCGCGCTTGGATGCGCTGTCAGCGATTCACTCAGCAGCTGCTACCAACCCGCCCGGTGTCCGGATCGCCCCAAGCATTTCTAAGAGTCAGAGTGGTGCGCCACTGTGGCGAGCAGTTCTCTCTTGACCAAGAGACTCCTATTTTCCCAGGAGATCTTATCGGCGAGCTGCTGTGCGAAGACGCCGCGGCCGCAATGCTTGACCGGCGCCACACGGGCAATCGCTACACCGCCGTTCGATGTGATCTGCAGAGCCTGGCTCACTGAGCCGCAGAAGCCATAGAAGCGAATTCCATCAAGGCGTTCTTCGGCGTGACCACGATTTGGTGGGTAGCCACTCATCTCGGCTTTACTGTGCGTCGTTCCTTTATTCCAAGTCGTCTGGATCGGATCCTCTTGCACAAGTTCCGACTAAGCTCGGCTGCCAGCGAACGCAGACGACTCGCCAAGAGCTCCGCATCTCAACGCCGCTCATACGAAGTCTGGATTTCTCGCGATCAATTGATTCGGCGCTTAAGTTCGCCTCGGTTCGAAGTCGGTCGTCGATCACGTGAAAACGCATGAATCACTGTTGTTGAACCAGAGCCGTCCAAGGAAAGGAGTACAGAAATGCGAGATCAGTTGTTCACCTCCGAGTCGGTGTCCGAAGCACATCCCGACAAATTATGCGATCAGATCTCCGACGCGGTGATCGATCGCCTCATAGCAGAGGATCCGGACTCGCGCGTTGCAGTGGAGACCCTGGCGACCACAGGATTGATCGTTTTGGCCGGAGAAATAACTTCCCGGGCGGCACCCGACGTCGTAAAAGTCGCGCGCGAGATCGCTTGCAGCGTCGGCTACGACAATGACGACGTCGGCTTCAATGGGAATACCTGCGCCGTGGTGACCGCTATTCAGCTACAGTCGCCTGACATAGATCAGGGCGTAAGCGAAGGCCGCGGCTCCATCAGGAGCAGGGGGCCGGAGATCAGGGCTTGATGTTTGGCTTTGCCTGCGATGAAAAGCCGGAGCTGATGCCCTTGCCGATGGCGCTGGCGCACCGCACTATGGAAAACCTCGCTGCGTTACGGAAGGAAATGAAGCTTCCATTCTTGCGGCCCGACGGCAAAAGCATGGTCACTGTCCGCTATGCCAATCGACGAGCGATCGGAATCACCTCGGTAGTGGTGCGACGCAGCATCGTCCCGGGATTCCATACGCGACGATTCGAGAGGCCATCATCGAAGAATTGATCAAAAAGACCATTCCTCGAGAGTACCTCAACTCTGAAACGGTTTTTCATGTGAACCCCACGGGCAGCTTTGTAGTTGGAGGTCCTCACGGCGACTCCGGCGTCACCGGGCGAAAAATAATCGTGGACAGCTACGGTGGCTACTCACGCCACGGAGGCGGTGCTTTTTCCGGCAAGGACCCTACAAAGGTCGATCGCTCCGCCTGCTACATGGCTCGTTATGAAGCCAAGAACGTGATCGCTTCCGGGCTTGCGACCAAGTGCGAAATCCAGGTGGCTTATGCGATTGGCGTGGCCGAACCGGTTTCGATCATGGTCGACGGCTTCGGCACCGGACACGTGCCAGACACCAAGCTCTCCAGCGTAGTTCGCGAGATGTTTGATTTCCGTCCGGCTGCGATTATCCGCTCGCTGGATCTGAAACGTCCAATTTACCAGGCCACGGCCGCCTACGGGCACTTCGGCCGCCAACCGAGCCATGGCATGTTTCCATGGGAGCGGACTGACATGGCGGAGGCACTCCGAGCCGCCCTCTAAAGACAGTCTCAATCCGCAAGTCTAAGGTCATCGTTCAATCGCCTGGTACGCCAACGACTTGCCGGGCAGGTTCGTGCGCGCGGTAAACTTGAATCCAGCGCGCGAAGTGATGCACGCTCGCACAGGACCCGCGCGAGAATTTCCTCAGATACTCCTGAGCGCGCCGTTTCTTTGAGAAACTCGCGCGTATCCGACCCGTACCACACCCCCGGATGGTCGTGATTGTGGAGTGCTATGGAGAAGCCGAAGAAGCGCGCGAGGTTGCGCCGCTTTGCGTCGATGGTCGAGGGTGACTTTCCGGCGACTTCCGTTACGGCGTACGCTCGCGCGACGCGCGCGGAGACTGTTTCCGGCCCGCCTTTAAGAGCGCCGGGATCATATCTTGCTGATTATTTTGAGAAACCAGCTTTCGACACCGGTGTTTTTCGCGCTCGAGGTGTCGACGTGAAGGTCATCCTCGATCGCAGCAACCGGCTATCGAAATCATCGGAGCGCGAGCACGTCGAGGAGCATCCATCATCGGCGGCACATCCGCGTCTGGATCGACACGAGGCACCCGATCGCGCACTACAACAAAGTAACGATTGTGGACGACCGTCATGTCGAGACGGTTCGTTTAACGACGCGAACCAAGGCGAGCGGAACACCGAGAACTGCATGGTGCTGGATAGGCGGATGTCGCGCGCGTTTTTCGACGAATTGATTGCTACATCAGCAACACAGCATCAGCGGTAATTACCGTTCCTTAATTTACCGTTCTCCACAGACGCTAACGATCTGTGTATAACCCCGCACCGCATGTTTAGCGACTAAGGGCTGCCGTCGTTAGTATAGGTAGATGGCAACGCCCCCGACTGGCAGGTCGGAGGCGTTGGCGGTTAACCGGCTTGCCGGTCGCCGCTGCGGTGGTCGCCGATGCGGACCGACACGTCACGAATCATAAGACACTGTTCCAAAGACCGGCAAGCCCCAGATGCGACCTCTGTTAGTAGATCGCAAGTTGAGGTTTTTTCACAGTGGCCCTTCAAACATTGCAGGTGATGTGCATCACTAAATGGCCGACGCATCGCGATCCGCATGAGCGGATCCAAGGCATCGGTGGCGTGGACCGCGGGGTCCGCTGGTGGCACTTGGAAAACGTGGCGATCGCGAACATCGAGGCGAACCGTGTCGACTATTTTGTTTCGGTCAACGGTCGCCGGGTCGATGTCGTGGTCAAGACGCTTCGCGGCCGGAAGTTCCTTACGACGGAACCAGACGGCTACGTACCGAACAATCTATTGAGTCTGCCGGAGTGCCCGCGGTAACAAACGGGCGCGCTCTGTCTAAGCGGGGCGCGCCCAGCAAGAACCCATCCTACAGCTCTGGTTTAAAATCACCTGTCGGAATCTCAAATCTGGTGAAGAAGTAAACCAGGAAGGCGTTAAGGTTGCGAAGTCCAGCCTCGTTCATTGAGGCGACCCGATCACCGTCACCAAACAGGTCGCCGCCAATGACGGAAATGGATCGGAGGTCGGTGTAGTGATCGGCCATTTCCGGTATGCCCAGCAGCGGGAAAAGTCGCTTGCTGCCCTGCTGGCGAACATTCTCTCGATTTTTTTCGTCGAGGGAGGAAAGAGGCGCCATCGGCGCTACGAGTACCCGCAGCTTGTTGTCGCGTGGCTTGTCGAGATCGCAGCTATTGGAAATGACCAGGCAGGGCACGCGCTTACCGCTCGATAAGTAAAGTCCTACACCGTTCCCGTCCGTGGCCCAGTCATCATGGATGTAGCCTTCTCTGCCGCCTCGGGCCTGCTGTGGGCGCAAGAACACTCCAGGTGCGGGCCCTTTCGGACTGCCGGATAGAAGGATTCGGAGGATGTCGCCCTGGGATAGTCCTTTCGGGTTGAGCTTCGAGGCCCACCAACCGGACATAGCGCAGATCTTTTCTCAGGTGATCGGGTCGGGATCTGGCGATTCGTCGGCGGACAGGTCCTTGGGATACCGATCAAGCCCCCTGATTAGCTTGGCCCAGTGGTCGGGGGCGACTTCTCTCAGTTCCGAATACAGCACCTCGGGATGAGAGGGCGCGACAATGACCTCTTGGGTGAGGCTGCTGGGCGGCAGCACAATTCCACTGGGAATGCCGACAGCAAGCATTGAAAACACCATCGCCGCGCTGGCGGCCGACGCCAACCAGCCCGCCGATGGCGAAGTCGGTCTCTTTAAGAGGCGCCCTCCCCGCAGCTGATCGCGGAAGACGATGCCATCCTGTTCCCACTCAGTAGGTTGATAACGATCGAGTTCGTCCATTTTGGGCAACTCTCCACCTCAGAATGAGGGGAATTGGTCCTTCAGGGAATCCAGTTTATCAAGAATCGCCAGCATGAGCCCAGTACTAAGATCGACCCTCACAATGGGGTCTACTGCCATTTTGCGGCCGCCTCGCCGGAGCGTCGCGATGACGAAAGGCGAAGCGTTATAAAGGTCCAAACATCCCTCACGGCCGGTGAAGCCCGCGACAATGATGTTCGCCGTCACGGATGTAGTATGTTCGGGCTCTTCCGTCAACTCGGTGAGACCTTCGTTAATATCGTGTTTTTTCGCGTATTCCTGGATTTCCGGATAAAAGGTCTCGCAGGTTTTCATGAATTGCTGAGCCGCCTGTCCGCTCATAAAGACAACGACCGCTGATTTTAGGCTTCTACCTACGAGTTTCCGCTGACCGAGAACGATCCGAAGCTGGCCATTGTCGAACATAACCGCCGCGCTGTCCGCGTAGAACCTGCGATTCGGGACTGGCGCTTCACCTATATTGACCTTGAAGGTGAACGACGTGTTGCCGTCCGGCTCGGTGACATCTTGTCTGGAGATTTCGATGAGGCTGCCTTCTCCCGGTCGTAGCTGAGGAACTAGTGCGAGCTGCTTGCCGTGCTTTGATGACATTTCCATGTCGATTTCAGCAGATTTGACGCTTTCGGGGAATGACCACCGGAGCCGACTCTACCTACCGTCTCCAGATTTGGCAAAAGCTCGTCCTGGACTTGCCCCGGTTTGAAGGACACTCCACAAAGCGCGAAAGTGAGCGCGGAAGGAGTGCAGGGTGGAGAAAGAGGGCAAGCGGAAGCGACGGAGGTTTACCGACGAGTACAAGGCAGAGACGGTGCGGCTGGTGCAGCGCAGCGGAAAGAGCGTGGGGAAGCCGGCGCTGGAGCTGGGGATCGCGGAGACCGCACTGAGGCGCTGGGTAGAACAGGCGGAGATTGAAGCGGGGCGGGGACCTGCGGGAGCCTTGAAGCGCAGCGAACGTGAAGAGCTGGTAGAGCTGCGGCGAGAGAACCAGCGGCTGCGGCTGGAGCACGAGATCCTAAAAAAAGCGACGGCCTTCTTCGCCAAGGAGAGCGAGTGAGATTCGCTTTTATCGCAACGAAGAGGGCCGACTTTCCGGTGGCCCTGTTGTGCCGGACCCTGGAAGTCTCGCGTTCGGGGTTCTACGCATGGGAGAAGCGACCGCAGGCTGCACGCAGCTTGCAGGACCAAAGCCTGAGGTTGGAGATCGCGGCGATCTTCGCGCAGAGCCGGCAACGCTACGGCAGTCCGCGGGTGCATGCGCAGCTGCGGGTGGCCGGCCACCGGACCGGACGCAAGCGGGTGGCACGGCTGATGCGCGCGGCGGGGCTACGTGCGCGGGAGCGCCGACACTTTCGGTGCACCACCGACTCCCGGCACGGAATGGCAATAAGGGAAAACCTGTTGGCGCGCCGCTTTACGGTGCCCGCACCCAATACCCGCTGGGCCACGGACATTACCTATCTGTGGACCCGGAGGGTTGGCTGTACCTGGCGGTGATGCTGGACCTGTTCTCGCGCCGGGTGGTCGGCTGGTCAGTGAGCGAACGGCTGGAACGCGGGCTGGCGCTGGACGCGCTTAGGATGGCGCTAAAGGACCGGCGGCCGCCGCAAGGTCTGCTGCATCACTCCGACCGTGGCAGCCAATATGCCAGCCACGAGTACCAGGCCTTGCTGGCCATTCAGGCGTCTCGAAAAAAGCTAGAAATTCCGCGACGCTTTCCAACATCCCGTGTAGATTCGCCCACTTGGGAAAGAATCGAGCTTTTCACGGTATCTCTCCAGGGCTCGCCAATTCTCCCGAAATCGCGAAGCCCAGTGTGGGATAGTGTGGGACAACTTTCGGACCTTGTTTGCCCCAGTGCATGAGCCATCTCGACTTGCGTCAGCTCGGCCATGCGCGCCGTTTTCGATTCCCCGCGATCCAATCGTCGTCCGTCAAAACTCGATGTGCTGGGCTTACCTCCGATCTAAGCACCAACCAACCGCCTGAGCCACTAGGCACCGGACACAAATCAATGTGAGTCGGATTTCCGTCTCTCTTTTGCGCGCCGCTTCTCGCTAGGCGGGCGTTGCTTGGTTTCCCGCGCAACATTTTCGGCGCGACCCTTGTATCTGTGGTTTGAGCCGTAAAACTTTTTCCCTCGTGTGAAGTGAACCCCTTCGACTGGACAGTTGTCAGGCAGGCGATTGGACCAGCTGCCGAGCGTGTTTCTCCTCGAACCGCACCGGCGCCAGATAACCGAGCGCCGAATGCAGCCTGCGCGTGTTGTA
>Ga0335085_10000908_pt1 | contig 72253 bp, 60 predicted proteins | sample Lox_Sample_45_FD_206712 | JGI IMG/M metagenome (GOLD analysis project Ga0335085, IMG submission 206712) | Soil microbial communities from Loxahatchee National Wildlife Refuge, Florida, United States - Lox_Sample_4.5 | ecosystem: Environmental > Terrestrial > Soil > Wetlands | place: USA... | reverse complement strand
GGACGTCAATGGCCGCACCAATGATGCCTTCCGTCAGAGCCTCGGAAAGAAGCCCGATTTCCCTCCGTGTCTCCGTGTCTCCGTGGTGGATGTTCATTTTCTTTCCAAGGGAACGCAAACACCCTTTCGCGCAGCAAATTCCTTTGCCTCCTCATAGCCCGCATCCACGTGCCGGATCACACCCATGCCCGGATCCGTTGTCAGCACGCGCTCGATGCGCTTCGCCATCATGTCGGTGCCGTCGGCCACTGTAACTTGTCCGGCGTGCAGGGAGTAACCGATGCCGACACCGCCGCCATTGTGAATCGAGACCCACGACGCGCCCGCAGCCGTGTTCAGCAGTGCATTCAGCAACGGCCAGTCGGCGACCGCGTCTGTTCCGTCTTTCATGCTCTCGGTCTCACGGAACGGCGATGCGACCGAGCCGCAATCCAGATGATCGCGTCCGATCACAACCGGCGCTTTGATCTTCCCCTTCTTCACCAGATCGTTGATTGCCAGCCCGAATTGTGCGCGCTCGCCATATCCAAGCCAGCAGATGCGGGCGGGCAGGCCCTGGAACTTGATCCGCTTGCGCGCGAGATCAATCCAGCGCCGCAAGCTGCGATTCTCTGGGAACAACTCCAAAACCAGATCATCCGTCACCGCGATGTCCGATGCCTCGCCCGACAACGCTGCCCAGCGGAATGGCCCGCGGCCCTCGCAGAACAGCGGACGAATATACGCTGGCACAAATCCCGGGAAATCGTACGCGCTTTTCACGCCGCGCTGGAACGCGAACGTCCGGATGTTATTGCCATAGTCAAACGTGACCGAACCCATCTTCTGCAGGCGAAGCATGCCTTCGACGTGACGTGCCATCGCGTCGAGCGAGCGCTCCTGATACGCCAGCGGATCGCGCTTGCGCAACTCCAGCGCATCTTCGAAGGTCATGCCATTCGGCACATATCCGTTCAGCGGATCGTGGGCCGAAGTCTGGTCGGTCAGGATGTCGGGCACAACGCCGCGCTCGGCCAGTTCCGGAATAATGTCAGCGCAGTTGCCGACCAGTCCGACCGAGACGTTCTCTTTCTTACGCACAGCATTCTTCAGAATGCGTAGCGCTTCGTCGAGCGTGGTCACCAGGAAATCGCAATAGCCTGTCTTGAGCCTCTTTTTTATACGTTCCGGATCGACGTCGATTCCAAGAAACGCCGCGCCATTCATGGTGGCCGCGAGGGGTTGGGCGCCACCCATGCCGCCCATGCCGCCGCTCACGATCAGTTTGCCCGACAAATCGCCGCCGAAGTGCTTGGTGCCGGCGGCGGCAAACGTTTCGTACGTACCTTGCACGATGCCTTGCGAGCCGATGTAGATCCACGACCCGGCAGTCATTTGGCCGTACATCATTAGGCCGGCACGCTCAAGCTCGTTGAACTTCTCCCAATTGGAGAAGTGACCGACGAGATTCGAGTTGGCAATCAGGACGCGCGGGGCGTAGTCATGCGTCTTGAACACGCCCACGGGCTTGCCCGACTGCACCAGCAGCGTCTCGTCGCTTTCGAGATTCTTCAGCGTGTTGACGATGGCGTGATAGCAATCCCAGTTGCGTGCCGCTTTGCCCGTGCCCCCGTAGACGACCAGGTCCTGCGGCCGCTCGGCGACTTCGTCGTCGAGATTGTTCATGAGCATGCGCATGGCCGCTTCCTGTTGCCATCCTTTGCAGGAGAGGGAAGTGCCGCGCGGCGCGCGAATGCGGGTGGATTGCTGGATTTCGGTGTCGACGGGCATGGAAGTATCGTAGTTCCATTGGCAGGGAATCAGCAATGAGTGAAGCCTGCAGCTGTCAGCGGTCAACTATCAGCTTTCAGCGAGTGGATCAGCGCAGCTGTCGGGAAGGAAATCCCTCAGAAGGCCTGTTTACTCTGTGGTAAGGGGGGTACCCCTCCCCCCTCCCCCTTCGTTGCGCAAAATATCTGGAATCAGCGGGTTAGCTCGTACGATCTGGGCAAAATATTCCGGACAAAGGACTTACACGTAAAATATTCCGGAATAAGGAGTTAGCGATACTCCGTCACGCCCTCGGCGGTTGCGGCTGGTTAGTTTGTCAAAGAGCCGAGACTGGAGCGCGCTGGCGTCCCAGCCGACCCCGTGTCGGACTCTGAAAACAGTTTTCCACGCGAGATGCGGAAGCACCAGACACGAAAAGACACCCGGTGTGCAGACGGTCGAGCGGCCCACGTCTAGAACACGGCGAGACCCTTCGACTGCGCCCAGGGCAGGCTGTGGGGTACGCGGCTGGAGGGGGAAACGACGATGGCCCCGCGCGAACGCGGAGCCATCAAAGAAAACCGTAGTGCAAGGCACTCTGTCAGGTCCAGTATGGTGATTCCTGTAGTGGGTGTCAAGTTACCTTTTTGTTTGAGGAGATATCTCTGCGTTCTCTCCCCAAATGGAACTTCTCCACCACGAACCTGGAGAATGGACCCGGCGGGACTCGAACCCGCATCTGCGACTATGACAGAGTGCCGTGTTCCCCCTTACACTACGGGCCCTGATCCGAGTCTCTGCAATCTCAGGATCGACGGCAAGGTTGGGGATCACAGTTGTTTTGGTCGGTGTCGTCAAGAGGAAGGCTTACATCTTGAAAACGCGAGTCGTGGAGCACCCGGCTTTGACTAAGAGCGCGATGGCGACGCCCGGCACCAGCTCAAGTGAACACCCAGAACCTAATTACTAAGATGAAACAGAGGATCATGACGACTACACAGGAATCGAGTACAAGGACGAGCCTATTTCCCGGGTAGAGTTGTTTGAATCTCTTTCGGATATCGGTTCCCCACCAGAAGTACGAGATTCGCGCACCCTGAGGCACTCGCTGGTTTATCTTGCCAATCATCAAGAAGGAGATCACATTGGCGAGAAGTGCAGCGGATGCCCCGAGGGAACCAGCCACAATGACGGGCCGTGAAATTGCTAACATCCATTGCATCGACGCCCCAAAGATATCCGACAGCGATTTCGGCACTCAAGTGCGTTTTTCAGTGGGACCAAAGGCAAAAGGGGATTGAGCGGCACACTCCGGCTTCCTGTAACAACACTCACTCCCACTCAATCGTCCCAGGCGGCTTCGACGTCACGTCGTACACGACCCGATTCACGCCGCGGACTTCGTTCACGATGCGGTTGGAGATTGTCTTCAGCACTTCGTAGGGGAGCGGGACCCAGTCGGCGGTCATGCCGTCTTCGGAGTGGACGGCGCGGATGGCGCAGGTGTACGCATACGTCCGCTGGTCGCCCATCACGCCGACGGACATCACCGGCAGGAGCACGGCGAACGATTGCCAGATCTTGGTGTAGAGTCCGGCTTTCTTGATTTCGGTGACGACGATGTCGTCGCACTCGCGCAGCAGGTCGGCACGTTCTTTAGTCACTTCACCCAGAATCCTAACGGCCAGGCCCGGTCCGGGGAAGGGCTGGCGCTGCAGGATGTCTTCGGGCATCCCAAGATCGCGCCCGATTCGCCGCACCTCGTCTTTGAATAGGTCTTTCAGCGGCTCGATCAGCTTAAGCTTCATCTTCTCCGGCAGTCCGCCGACATTGTGATGCGACTTGATGATGTCGGAGGGACCGCGCACGGAGCGTGACTCGATGACGTCGGGATAGAGCGTGCCCTGGACGAGCCAGAAGTCTTTCAGGCCGGCGGATTCGACCTCAGCGGCTAAAGCCGGTTCACTAGAGGCCGCTAACGGCACGGCTGAAGCCGTGCCCTTCCCAAGACCTTTTGTGGCGGAGTTTTCAATGATCTTGTGAGCTTCGTCTTCGAAGACGGCAATGAACTCGGCGCCGATGATCTTCCGTTTCTTCTCGGGGTCGGTCACTCCTGCGAGCTTTTTCATGAAGCGATCCGTGGCATCCACCGCAACGAGATGCAACCCCAGCTTGTCGCGCAGGTTCTGCTGCACTTTTTCGAACTCGTTCTTGCGCAATACGCCGTTGTTGACGAACACGCACGTCAGCCGCGAATGGCCCGAAGCATCGCGCATGGCGCGATCGACGAGCACCGCTGCGACCGAAGAATCGACCCCACCGGAAAGCGCGCAGATCGCCCGGCCGGAGCCCACTTGCTGTTTCACAGCCGCCACCGTGGCATCAATAAAGTGTTGTCCCGTCCAGGTCGGCGACGCCCCGCAAATCTTCAAGGCAAAATTCCGCAGGATGTCCGCGCCCAGCGGCGTGTGATGCACCTCGGGATGAAACTGCACGGCCCACATCTTTTGTTCGGCATTCTCCAGGGCCGCGACCGCACTCGGAGTCTTGGCCGTCAAAGAAAATCCCGGCGGCAACGCCTCCGCCGAATCGCCATGCGACATCCACACCGACAGCACTTTCGGTAGGCCTTCAAACAGCTGCGACTCCGCCACCCGCTCGACGGTCGCATGTCCATACTCGCGCTTAGCCGCCGGACGCACCTTCCCTCCGAGCGCATAGACCATGAACTGCAGCCCGTAACAAATCCCCAGCACCGGCACGGCAAGCTCAAACACCCGTTTGTCAGCATGGGGCGCCCCGGTGTCGTACACCGACGACGGCCCGCCTGACAGCACGATTCCCACGGGCGAGTAGCTGCGAATCTCGTCGAGCGACGCGTTGAAGGGCAGGACTACAGAGAAGACCTTATTTTCGCGGATGCGGCGCGCAATCAACTGCGAATATTGCGCTCCGAAGTCGAGGACAACGATGGATTGGGTTTCCACGGATGAGTGTCTCAGATTTCGCCGAGCAGTGTAAAGCGTGGGCTCGGCCAAAGGCTATGGTGAAAGCTTGTGGCTCGAATTGGGACAACCTGCGCTCGCCGCGAGCGCATCCTTATGAAAGAGAAAAAGATTCGCACAACGGGCCGCTTGGGCGCCGTGGGGCGTGGGTTCATCAGCGCAAGGCGGCAGGCCACAACCGAAACAATCCCTGGAGGAATGTCTCTATGAAGTCCGTACAATACCTCGCCCCATTCGCAGTTGCCGTCCTGGTTCTCACGCCGGCAGCATTCGCTAAGAACAAGAACGAAGGAAACTTCTCGTTGAACGAGGCCGCACGCGTCGGTACCACAGAACTGCAACCCGGCAACTATAAAGCGGAATGGAAACCGGAGTCAGGCGACTCGGTGAAGATCGACATTTTGCAGCACGGCAAGCCGGTTGCCACCGTGGAGGGCAAACTCAAGGAAATGGCGCAGCCCTCGGCGTACGACGCTGTGACCACGAAACCGCTCAGCGACAATACCAAGGCGATTGAAGAGATCGAATTTGACAGCCGCAAGGACGCTCTTGTGATCGGAGAGTGATCTGCTAGGAATGCGCGTTGGCGAACGTCGGTGGGCCTGTCGGTGAAGCAGGCCCGCACTATTTCAGAACGAGATTGACGAGCTTCTTCGGCACCACAACCTTCTTCACGATTTCTTTGCCGGCAATCGCTGCACTGACTTTCCCGTCAGCGAAGGCTGCCTGGAGGACCTCATCCTCGGTAGCCGCAGCCAGCACAACCACTCTGCTGCGCAATTTCCCGTTGATCTGCACCGGAATCTCAATCTCCTCTTCCGCGGCGAGTGCCGGATCGTACTTCGGCCACGCTGCCTTCAGAAGGTTGCCATTCTCTCCGATCATCTCCCACAACTCATGTGCGAGATAAGGCGCCATGGGCGCGATCAGGAGCGCAATATCCTTCTGTACCTCGTAGACCAGCGACGCAGGAATTGCCGTCTCGGACTCCTCGACGCCGTATACAGTGTTGACCAACTCCATGATCGCGGCGATTGAAGTGTTGAAGTGCCACCGGCCACGGAAATCATCGCTCACGCGCTTGATCGTCTGATGCAGTTTGCGCTGGATCGCCCGCGCGTCCTGCGTCAACGGCATGTTCTGTACAGACGGGGCTCCCCCCGTCCCGGCCGCGCTCACCGGATTCCTCAGAAAGAACCTGTACACTCGCCCCAGGAAACGCTGAATGCCCTCAATTCCAGTGTCTTGCCAATCCAGGTCGCGATCCGGAGGCGCGGCAAACAGGCTGTACAACCGCGCTGCGTCCGCGCCGTAGCGCGCCACCATTTCGTCCGGCGACACGACATTTCCGAAGTTCTTCGACATCTTCGCGCCATCCTTGATCACCATCCCCTGCGTGAAGAGGCGCTTCACCGGTTCATCATTCTTAACCATCCCCATATCGCGCATGACCTTGGTCCAGAAGCGCGAATAAATAAGATGGAGAATGGCATGTTCCACGCCGCCGATGTACTGATCGATCCCTTCTGCGCCGAACCAGTAGGCAATCGTCTTCGAATCGAACGGCGCATGGTCGTTGCGCGCGTCGGCGTACCGGTAGAAGTACCACGACGAATCGATGAATGTATCCATCGTGTCCGTCTCCCGTCGGGCCGGACCGTCGCACTTTGGACACGTGGTGTTCAGAAACTCCGGTACATTCAACAACGGCGATCCGCCGGTCAACGTGACGCTCACCTTTTCTGGCAAGATTACCGGCAGGTCTTTCTCTGGCACCGGCACGATTCCGTCCTTTTCGCAATACACCATCGGAATCGGAGTGCCCCAATAGCGTTGCCGCGAGATGCCCCAATCCTTCAGGCGGAACGTGACCGTCGCCTTGCCGAAACCCTGTTGCTCCGCGAACGCGGACATCTTCTGGATCGCCTCGGCGCAGTTCATCCCGCTGAACTCGCCGGAATTGACCAATATTCCCTCCATGGTCGTGAAGGGCAGCGCGGGCTCGGCCATGGTCTCTTCCGGATCGCTCGATTGCGGCAGAATGACCAGGCGAATCTCGATTCCATACTTCTTCGCGAACTCGTAGTCGCGATCATCGTGCGCGGGCACGCTCATGATCGCGCCGGTGCCGTAGTCCATCAGGATGTAGTTGGCCACCCACACCGGCACCGCCTCGCCGTTGTACGGATTCTTGGCGTAACGACCGGTGAACACGCCATGCTTCTCGATCTCGCCAATGTCGCCGACTTCTTTGGCCTTGCGTTGCTCCGCGATTAACGTATCGACCTTGGCGCGCAGGCCGGCGTCGCGTGCCGTCATGTCTTTCACAATCGGATGCTCGGGCGCCAACTGCACCGACGTCGCGCCGTAAATCGTGTCCACGCGCGTAGTGAACACCGTGATCGTCGATCCCGCCGGGCCGATCGTGCCTCCCAGATCGAAATCGACCAGCGTGCCTTCACTGCGTCCGATCCAGTTCTCCTGCATGATGCGGACTTTTTCCGGCCATCCGCCCAGCTTTTCCAGGTCGCGCAACAATTCGTCCGCATACTTCGTGATGCGCAGGAACCACTGTTCCAGTTCGCGCTGCTCGACGGGAGTATCCTCATGCCGCCAGCACATCCCGCCCACGACCTGCTCGTTGGCGAGGACGGTCGCGCATTTCGGACACCAGTTCACCTTGCTCTTCTTTCGATAGGCCAGGCCCTGCTCATACATCTTCAGGAAGAACCACTGGTTCCAGCGGTAGTACTCGGGCAGGCAGGTCGTGACCTCGCGCGACCAGTCGTAGCCGAAGCCCAGCCGCTTCATCTGCGCCTTCATGGCGGCGATGTTCGAGAGCGTCCACTCGCGCGGTGGAGTGTTGTTCTTGATGGCGGCATTCTCTGCCGGCAGTCCGAACGAGTCCCATCCCATCGGGTGCAGCACGTTGTATCCGTTCATCCACATGTAGCGCGCGAGGGCGTCGCCGATCGAATAGTTGCGCACGTGTCCCATGTGCAGCGCGCCGGAAGGGTAGGGAAGCATCTCCAGCACGTAATACTTCGGCTTGGTGGAGTTCACCTCGGCGGCGTAGAGCGACGTGTTGCTCTGCCAGCGTTCCATCCACTTCTGTTCAATGCGCTGCGCGTCATAGCGCTCGTCGCGCGTTGGAGTAGGAGATTTGTCTTCCTGGGCCATAGAAAGGTTCGGCGTCGCAAAGATAAACTTATATTTTACAACGCGGGGCGAATCAGTCCCTACGAGCGGCTGACCGGGCAACCTGTTTCTCTTTTGGTGAAGATAGTGGAGAAAACACTGACCGCAGCAACCGCTCTCGGCGCGGCCGTGTTAACCTCGTCCTCATCATGAGCAATCAAAGCACTGCCGCCAAAGCGGGGATCGGTTTCGGCTCCGCCCTGGCGATGATTCTTTCTTTTCAACTGAATCATTCGATCCTGTGGGCCATCGCGCACGGCATTTGTTCCTGGTTCTACGTGATCTATCGCGCCGTGAAAGGGAACTACTAGGCGGCTTTGTCGGCGCCCGCCCGGCCCTCCAGCACCTCTAGAAATGCAGCCAGCCATGCCGGATGCGCGGGCCACGCCGGAGCCGTCACCAGGTTGCCGTCGACGCACGCTTTGTCCATCGCGACCGCGACATACGTTCCCCCGGCCGCCGCCACATCGGGCGACACGGCCGGATAGCAACTGCACTTCCGTCCCCGCAGCACGTCGGCTGCGGCCAGCAGTTGCGCGGCATGGCAAATTGCGGCGATCGGATTGCGTGCTTCGGCAAAGTGACGGACGATTTCCAGCACTCGCGGATTCAGTCGCAGATACTCGGGCGCGCGCCCGCCAGGGATGACCAACGCGTCGTAACTCTCTGGCCGGACGTCATCGAATGTCGCATTCAACGTGAAGTTATGTCCGCGCTTCTCGCTGTAGGTCTGGTCGCCCTCGAAATCATGGATCGCCGTCCGCACAAACTCTCCAGCCTTCTTGCCCGGGCACACCGCTTCGACCGCGTGCCCCACCATTTGTAGTGCCTGAAACGGCACCATCACCTCATAGTCTTCGACGTAATCACCCACCAGTTCGAGGATTCGCTTCGACTCCATGAGAGCCTCCTTCAAATATTGTGCCAGACCGCTGCGCGCGATTGCATACCCTACGGCGCGTTCACGCGCGGGATGTAGTAACGAAAGAACGCTTCCGGATCCGAGTCGAGACAGACCTGCGCGTTGGGGGGGCCGGGTTCGGTGCGGGTATATCCCTCGTCGTCGATGCGAATCCGCATCGCCTTCACGGGACACAGTTCCGGCTTGACGAGGTACGCGACCGGCATGGCATCGAACAGGGTCGGGGTCGTGTATCCCCATTGGTGATAGAGGATGGTGAGCGCATCGGTGAGCGGCGTGCCGGCGCGAAACAGGATGTCGCGCTTCACCTCGTCGAGCTTCAGTTGGGTGGAGTCGAGCGGCATCATGAAGATGGGCACGCCTGAGGCAAACAGCTTGCGCGCCGACGGAATATCGTTCTTGATGTTCCATTCCGGCTCGGGGCCGCGCGGCTTGGAGTAGCCCATATCGCCGTAGCGGCGCTCGATCGAACCGCCCATCAGCACAACGCGGCGCAGCTTGCCGAAGGTCGCCGCGTCCTGGTCGATCAGCGCGCCGACATTTACCAGGGGCCCGATCGCGACCAGTGTGATCTGGCCAGGATAGCGGCGAATCTGTTCGAGGATAAAGTCTGCCGCTTTGGGATGCGACGTCCGCGCGAAATGCCCGCCTTCCGCATAGCGGCGTTGCGTGAAGACGTTATTGACCTGGGTCGGAGTGCCCGCGGCGACGGGGATGTCGGTGTGTCCGGTTTCGCCCAGCAGGCGATCGAGCAGGCGGGCGCGAGTTTCGGTGTCACCGAAGGTGGTCAAGATACCGAGGATCTGCAGTTCCGGACTGCGCAGGGCCAAAGCTACGGCAAACGCGTCATCGACGTCATCGCCAATGTCGGTATCGATGATGATCTTTTCCGGGGTGAGCGGCGTCGCCGATTGCGAGTGGCTCATCGAGCCCAGGATGACAAGGCTCAAGAGAACGACAGGGAAGACTCGTGCGATGCGGGACATGAGCGCTCCTCGTGCGGGAGAAGTATTCCACAGCTGCTTGGGCATCGCCAGGAGCCGAGTCACGAACGCCAGTTCACATCCCCGCATTAACAGAGGATTAACAATGGGATGCAACCATGATCGGAGTGGGGGAATCCCAAGAGAATCTCAGGAAAGGAGTGTGTGCGGATGCGAATCCACTTTGTTCATTCTTTACTTCTTGGTGGCCTGTTGCTGGCGGTCGGCTGTGGGCCTTCCAAAAGCAATGAGAAAGCTGCAAACAGCGACAACAACGACCTCATCGGAGCGGGAAGCACATTTGTCTATCCAGTAATGACGAAATGGATCAGCACGTTTCAGCAAAGCCATCCGGAAGTGCGGATCAACTATCAATCCATCGGCAGCGGCGGCGGGATTCAGCAATTGAAGAAAGGGTTGGTCGACTTCGGCGCCAGTGATGCCGCCCTCGACGATAACCAGCTGAAGGAGATGCCAGCAGAAGTGATTCAGCTGGCCGAGAGCGCCGGGCCGGTGTGCATCACCTACAACTTGCCGAATCTTTCGAAGCCGCTGCAACTCAGCGACGCGACGCTGGCGGGAATCTTCCTGGGAAAGATCAAGAACTGGCACGACTCGGCGCTGAAGAAAGACAATCCGGGTGTCGGGCTTCCGGACACGGCGATCATAGTCGCGCATCGCTCGGAGGGCAGCGGCACCACCAATATCTTCACCACATATTTGAGCGAGGTAAATCCGGAATGGCAAAAACAGGTGGGCAAGGGTATTGCGGTGAGCTGGCCGGTAGGTATCGGTGGCAAGGGTAGCGAGGGAGTCACGGGAGTGGTGAAGCAGTCGCCGGGCGCCATCGGGTATGTGGAATTCACCTACGCCAAAGAAAACAACTTGCCGGTCGCCGCGGTTCACAACAAGGCGGGGAAATATGTCGAGCCTTCCGCCGAAGGCGCCACCGCAGCGATTGATGCCTTCAGCAGTGAATTGGCGAAGGACATCCGCACTCCCATTGTGGATCCGCCAGCGTCCGCGACGGATGCCTATCCGATTTCCGGACTGACATTCCTGCTCGTCCCGAAAGACGGGCAAAATGCAGCCAAGCGCGAGCATTTGAAAGAATTCATCGCCTACGTGATCGGATCAGGACAGGACGAGGCGCAGCAACTCTATTACGCCGAGATCCCGGACTCGTTGAAGCAACAGGATGAGAAACTGCTCAGCCAGATGACCGCCGGCGGGCAGATACTGGCCAGCCGCTAACGCGATTGCGCGACAACGGTGCGAGATTACCCACTCATCGCACACAATGCGATGAGTGGGTTTGTACGGCCGTAGTGAGGTCAATTGACAGTAATTCGATTGGCGAGTTGAGTGCCCGTCGTTTCAAAGACCAGGTTTCCGTCAAGGTCGTAGACCTTGAAGTCGAATGTGCCCTGGTAGGTCGCACCACCCCGGGCGACCTTGTTGGATTCCTCGATGGTGAAGGTACCAATCGGGGTTCCGCTGCCGTCGAAATTCCAGCCAATGTGAAAGAGGCGGACAGATCGAGGCCCGGTCTTCTTCCACACACCAAAGCAGATGTTGCCCTCAGTCGGCAAGGCGTTGGCGGCTTCGAACTCCGTTCCATCGCTATGCCACTGGTCAAGTGTCTCCAGAAACAATTCACCGCCAGACGTGTAAATGACATGCCAAAGCCCCACAATCGGGCTATTCGGATCCGGTTGGCTGTTCCCGGCAGATTGCGCGAGAAACGGCATCTGCGCGGAGAAAGCCAGCTGCGACCCGATTCGAGGACCACACGCTGCGTTGGCGGCAGCAGTGGCCAGCAATAAACCGATGGTGGTGACGACGACCGGAAGATGCCGGAGCAGGCGTCGATGGTGATGTCCGTACATGGCTCTTGAGGGTTTCACGGTAAATTTCCTCCTTCGATTTTGAGGTGCTGAAGTTTTCAGGCGCGTTTAGCAAAGGCCGACGTGTGCCACTTTGCCGGCGAGCCAGGGCGCGCCTGCTCGCGAGAGGACGCCACCATGGATGGTTCCTTCAGAATGATCAATGCCCCTGGGAATGACTTGTTTGCTTCCCTCCAACGATCTGAAAACACGGCTCATACGCGGTTGTATGCCACTCCAGGAAATAGTTCTTGGAGCGGGGTGGAAGGTGCTAGACTCCGTGGAAATCGGTAGGACTGGCTTTGTCTACATTGCTTCCGCTCGGAGCCGTGGTTCGATTCGGAACCTTCGAACTGAACGTGCGTACCGGAGAACTGCGCAAGTCAGGGATGAAGGTCCGGCTGCAACAGCAGCCGCTCCAACTACTGCAAATTCTGCTCCAGCATCCAGGCGAGGTGGTTTCGCGTGAGGAAATACGCCGGCAGCTTTGGGGCGAAAGCGTCTACGTCGACTTCGACCGCAGCTTGAACCGTGCTGTCGTGAAGCTGCGGGAAGCGCTGGGGGATGTGGCGGAATCGCCTCGCTTCATCGAAACGCTGCCGAGGGTAGGTTATCGCTTCATCGCCGCAGTGGACGGGGCGATGGATGCTCCGGAGGCAGACGAGCGCCCGCCGGCGATCCAGTCGCGGCGGGTGGTAGTGCAGCGCAGCTATGTTGCGGCGTTGGTCGTACTGGTGAGTGTGTCGGTCCTGGTCGCGCTGTGGGTGAATTGGAAGTCGTCGCCGTCTTCACTGCGGGTTTTGAACGTGGTGGAGCTGTCGAAGTCCCGTGAATCGAAGTTGGCGAAGGTGGTGAGTGATGGATCGCGGCTGTATTTCTCGGCAAACTTTGGCGGAGCGATGCAGGTGGCGCAGATCTCCACAAACGGGGGAGACGTAGTGCCGATTGCCACTTCCTTGGATAATGTCGAAATTTTTGACATCTCGCCCGACCGAGCCAGTCTCTTGGTTGGCAGGGTAATGCCTTACGATTGGCCGCCTCGGCTGTGGATCCTTCCGGTTCTGGGTGGAGCGCCACACCGGGTCGGCGATGTGCGGGCCGAGGGCGCCACGTGGATGCCGGGCGGCAGCAAGATTCTTTACTCCGCAGGCGACACTCTGTATGTGGTGGATGCCGACGGCAGCGCACCGCACCGATGGCTGACGATTCCCGGCGGAGGGAGGATCTCCAACCCGGTATGGTCTCCTGACGGCAGGCGCTTGCGATTTGATGTGCTCGGCGGCGGCAACAGTATCAGTCTCTGGGAGGCAGGCGCCGACGGCAGTGATCCTCATCCGTTACTCTCCGGCTGGAATCAACCGGCTCACGAATGTTGCGGACATTGGACGCCGGATGGCCAGTGTTACACTTTTCAATCGACCCGTTCAGGAAGAACCGACCTTTGGGCCTTGCGCGACCAACCGGGCACAGACACCAAATCGCAGCCCATCCGACTGACCGCGGGTCCCCTGAACATGCTGTCGCCGTTTCCCAGTTCCGACGGCAAGAGGATCTATGCGATCGGGCAGGAGCAAGTCGGGGAGTTAGTCCGCTACGATTCGGCAAGCCGTCAATTTCTGCCTTACCTGAACGGCATTTCTGCGGAGGGTGTGTCTTTCTCGCGCGACGGACAGTGGGTCACATATGTCACCTATCCCGACGGGACTCTGTGGCGCAGCCGCTCCGACGGCAGCGACCGGCTCCAACTTACAGAATCGCCAATGATGGCAAGTGTTCCCGTGTGGTCGCCTGACCGGAAGCAAATTGCGTTTGTCGGATCCGTCGGAGAACACCCTGTATGGCAGGTCTATGTGATTTCCGCGGACGGCGGCATTCCGCAGCAGCTGACCTTCGGCACCTCAGATCTGTTCAGCCCATGGTGGTCTCCGGACGGCTCGCGACTGGTTTATTCACGGCACTCTTGGGGGGACGCGGTGATCACAGTGACTGATCTCAATCGTCGGCGGGAGACGACCATTCAGAATTCCCAGGGCCTCTGTTGTCCCACCTGGTCACACGACGGCCGCCACCTGTTCGCGGCAGCCGCGTCACCCGCGCGACTCATGATGTATGACATGGGCGAGAACAAATGGACGGAGCTATGGAGAGGCGTCTTCGATTACTACAGCCTTTCCCATGACGGGTCCTACCTCTATTTCGACTCCGTGTGGCAATCCGATCCGGCGGTCTACCGCTTGCGTATCCGCGACCGCAAGCTGGAAAAAGTGGTAAGCCTGAATAACTTTCGGCGCACCCGCGGAGCGAACGGCTACTGGTTCGATCTTGCTCCCGACGACTCACCACTGTTGTTACGCAATTTGAGTACAGAACAAGTCTATGAACTTGATCTAGACTTGCCGTGAATCGCGGATCACAAGCGCGCGCCCGGTGGCGCAGTGCATAAATGTTCCCGACGCCAGAGGTCTTCTACGCAGGAGAGAGCATTCCACGACCGTTGAGCAAGGTGCGGGTCCGCTACTCTCTGCGTTTCGAAGAATTCGCGGTTGGCTTCGATGTCGACGCCCAGGCCGTTCCAGTGATCGAGTCGCCGCACGTTCATACCGCGCGCGCCTCGACACTAATCGACTTCTCGAGCCAAATCACTCCGAGGAGCGGCGGTAGAAGTCATCTTTCGGCTTAGTAGAAGATGAACCCCAGCGAGTGAGCGCCGCGTTGCGGGCCGCTCGGACCTACGAAAGTGTCTCGTTGACACGCCTTCTCAGACGCCCCTACGAAACAGTAATAGCCATTGGACTGCCCGTTGGGATTTTGCTGTTCAGCGACGAGCGTACCGAGAGTCGGTGGCAGCCCGGCGGCGACGCATGCGTAGCCCGGGGCACCCACCGCAGTCGGAACACCGTCGCAGGTCTCTGAACCATCCGTCTTGCCCTCCAGCTTGCATGCGTGAGACCCATGAACCCTGTACGTGATTGTCGTTGAGGTGACATCGTCGACAGTGTCATATCCATTGCATGGGTCGCCCGACCCGCCGGTACCGCTCGTCAAGCCTGCCACCAGGATTCGCATACCTGGCCCAAACCCGTTCAGGGTCCCGTTCACCATCTGGCCGTTCAGCATCTCGACGGTGAGGGTAACGTGCGTGTCTCCGCCCGAAAAAGTAATCGACGGATTTTCTTGTACATAACCTGCGATGATCACGTTGTCGGGCAGGCCGGCATGGTTGAAGGAATTGCCGAGGTGGAATTCGGCGCCACCCCTGGCGAAAAAGGATCCATCTCCCCAAAGACTCAACGTTCTTGGAAACGTCTCCGAGGTACCCGTGGTTATGCTGTATGTTCCTACCGGTAATGTGCAGGGGTAAGACTTGCATACCGTGTTTGTGTCGGCGACGAGAGGAATCGATACGGACCTGTCCTTTATCGGATGGGTTTGCGTTGAAAGTAGAGGTCCGGTGTGTGTGTAGAGCCTTCCCGGTTCGCACCCGTTGTGATCGGGGCCCGGACTTATGAGACAGTGCAGTCCCACGTCGTAACTGTTGATCCGAGATTGGGCAATTGTATACATGCCTTCGGGGGTCCAGGAGGCACGCGACACCGCCACCGGAATCGTGATCGTAACGGTGTCGATCAGCAGATGGCTTCTGGAATTGCCCCAGTGATTCGCCGTAGAGTGGATCTGCGTGGCGGTGACGAAGCTGCTGTAACTTTGCCCACGAGCCGTGGCCATTCCCATCGCCAGTACTGCGCCAATGAGAAGCGGGATCAAAGCGAATTGGCTCTTCATATTTGTCCTCATCGTGTCGTCTAGAAAATGAGTAGCATGGGGGCTACCGGGAACTTCAGCACTGATAGCGCAGGATCAGTGGTCAGCGGCGCGATGGAGGACGGCAGGCCAGTGGTCATAGAGAATGTGCACGACGGCGGCAGTCCTGACGGGCAGGAATCAGGCACCAAGGCTGCATTCACGCCCGTGCCAGCGTCTCCGCCCAGCCACACGTTAAACAAGTACATATAGCCGTGAACGCCGTCTCCCCACAGAGCCACACAATGGGCGGGGCAATCGGTCGCGAAAGCCAATGCGTATTGACCGGCGGGGAGCGTGCAGGGAACTGAGCAATTCCCAGTCCCGACCCAGGAGACGGTCGTCAAACCAGTATGTGGAGCAAAGCCTGTCCCTGTCAGCTGCCCAGTATGCACCAGCAGACGTCCGGCCAAAGACGAAGCGCTGGGCCCGTTGATGTAGTAGAGGCCAAGGTCGTAGTGATTTCCTGAGCGATTGTCCAGCGCCTGGACTGCGTAAGAAACCCAACGGGTGTCACAAGGAGATTGAATATCGAAGCCCCAGGCTGTCATACCTGCACTGCCTTTCGGGCAGTTGTACTGAATTCCACCCGCCACTCCTTGCGTACAGCGAGCCGATTCCGCGGTAGCGACTTTTACGGCCGACTCTGAAAGATAGATGTTGTGCTCCGCGCATTGGTTCGCGGCAAACATGCGCCCGAGCAGAGCGAAGATAATTGCCAGTTCCCTCATAAAACCCTCCTAATAAATGAGGAGCTTTGCCGGCTTGATGGGCGAGGATGCACCTTGAGTTGTATTCCACATGGCGGTTGTGTTGTTGACCGCGAAGTTCATGTTGATTGGCAAACCTGCTGAGTCGTATTGGGTCGACGAGGTGGCAAACGGGTAGATGAGACCGAGGTCAGCATCGCCGAGAAGTTGAGCACAAGTCACGGGTCTTAGAGCATCGTTACAGGTTGTGCCAATTGCCGCTGCGTAAAGGCCTGCGGGCAGTATGCAGGGCACAGAGCAGACTGTCCGACTGTCCGCAACCCAGGGCAGAGCTTCCTGACAGGGCCTGTCCATGGAACCGTTTGTGCACGGATCGTGCTTAGTAAAGCCCGTCGGGAATATTGCGGAAGTCCCGACGGTGCAGCCTGCCTGCGTAGAGCTTTGACCAGTAGGATTATTTGTCGTTACTAAGGTCTTGGTGGCAGAAGCGACAACGACGGAACCGTTGTACACGCCGCAATTTGTGAGGGCGATCGCCTCACCAAGCGGAAAATCCGGAAGGAGAAAGGACCCGGTCAACGTCAGCGTATTCTGTGTGCCGGTGACGGTCACGCCTGTTACTGTTGCAGGACTAAGGTTGTTCGTAAACCAGCTGCCATAGATCGGTCCGGTGTGAACGTAGAGTTCGCCCAAGTGATGACCCGCCGCGCAATCCCCGCTTACGCAGTAGATGCCGATGTCGTATGTTGTTGGTGCGTCGGCAGGGCTCGTGTCTACTCTCCACACGTGATAACCGACGCTTTGAGTGATGCAGGCTGTGGGGATGCGAAAGCCCACCGCACCAATACCGCCCGGAGCGGAATAGCCCATGTTTTCAGAAGCACTGATCGTGGCGATGCCGGTGTCGGCGCCGGTGTTGGAGAGTTCGCAAGCCGCCTGGGACTGGGCTGAGACTCGAAGCAGAAAGACCACGGCAAGCAGAATGACTTTCCGCATTTGTACACCTCGATCTAGCGAGCCGGCCGGAGTCTCAAGGATGAATCATTTCTGGCATGGCGCCGGCCGACTCGGATCATGCGAAGTCTCTGTAGCGGTGCTGACGACCTTGGCCACTCTGATATGGGCTGGTTGGTCATTGCACAAATATTGATGAACGCACTATGGAATCCGGCAGAACATCACAAATAGCACCCTTCATCCACAAGACTCCATTTTTAGTATTGCCAGTTTGATTGCCCCGGCTGCTCGACAAAACTGTCAGGAATGACAGACCGGAGTTCTTAGGGATGAATCACGCTCTCAACACTTGCCATCGGTGCATGGCTGAACATGACGGGAGAGGGGGGAGGGTACCCCTCATTCCCATCTGGTTCATGGGTCCGCTGGTTCGACCGACTCGGGTCCTAAAAAATAGAAACCAGGCGAAATGGTGTGAGAACATCCGTCACTATCAGTGCAAGCGCGGGGGACTTTTTCCGCCAAAGCTCACCTTGTTGAGGGTTCTCGCGCCCTCAAATCCGACCGCGAGACCTTGGAGGAGATCAAATGAGACGCAGAAGCCTGCAGGCAGTCCTGTTGCTATCGATAGTGGAGTTGTTTTTCGGGTTGAGTGCGCACGCGCAAAACAGTTGTGCGTACACATTCCAGACCAGCAGGAAGGGAAAGTCATTCACGTTCTGTGTCAGCAGTACCGGGAACGTCGTGGAAATGACCGCGAATGGCGTGAAACACCTCTCAACCTCGGGTGTTTCCGGGTACACGGTGGAGATCCAGTCGGAGTTTGGCGGTGGCTGCGGCTTTGACTACGGCTTTCTGGGCAATGGCGGCTGGGACAGGCCAGCAAATGTGACGCAGCCAAACGGACCCGGTACACTGCCCATCGTGGTTGTCTATGATATGGATCCCTACCGCCTGACGGAGACGATCACTCAAAACGCGGCCCAGGATCTTGTCCAAGTGAAGATGGCGGTGTCGAACTCGGTGGGCCGAGGGGTTAATCCGGCGTATGTCACCATCACCCGGGTGGCGGACTTTGACGCCAATAACAACGTCAACAACTGGCTCGATCATTCGCTCATCCGGTCCTGGGCCTACACTCAAGATGGCGTGAGCGCGATGCTTTACCCATCCAACTACGTGGCCGCGAGCTTTGAGGCGGCAGGAGTGGTGGCGAACCCGAAGGCGGGATTTAGTTTCTGCAGCATTCCGGACGCCTCCACTCCGTACTCGGGCGATGGGGCCGTCTATGCAAGCACGTTCTTTGTCGTACAGCCGCAAGCCACAAAGTCGGTAACTTTCGCCTACCAGATCTTCTGAGCGGGGCCGACGGTGGGGTGCCAGCGTCTTCGTTCCTGCTGCGTTGGACGTGACTGTTCAATCGAAAAAAAGCCGCTATACTAACGGCTCAGCAGGTTGCTGCTCACACGGAGAAGGCATGTCGAGTCTGAAAGAGTTCCAATGCGAAATCTGCGGAATCGTCAGTGACAATCCCATGCATTGGTTCGTGATCGAGTGCGGAGACCAGACGCTTACCGTTCTCAAATGGGACCTGGCTACCGCCAATCGCGCTGGAGCGCGCCATTTTTGTGGCGAGGCCCATGCCCAGGTCTACATCAGCCGCTGGTTCGAATCGGTGTGCGCTCCGCCCAAGAAGGTTTCCAGGATCTCGTAAGGCATCGCTCCGGGAGGGGCGGACAGGAGTTCCGCCCCTCGCGGTTCGGACGGGTGCAGGCACCACGTCACTCTTCGAACGGTCGCCACGCTGCTTTTTCCCCGGCGGCCAGATTGATCGAAGCGCTTGGCGCGTCCGCGAACGCTTCAGCGGGGCATCAGTGGCTCGCTCGTGCCCTCTTCTGGAGATATCGGAATCGGGGAGAGGAAGACGACAAGTCCGGGAGGGTGTGCCAGAAAAAAAAGCCCCGCCTTGCGGCGGGGCTTACGCGAGCAAGAATGCCCGCGGAACACGATTTCCACCTCGAAGCCAGGGATCCTTCGCGCAACAAACGCGCTCAGGATGACCGCGGCGGGGTCGGACGCCCCGCCATACGCGGTCACTTAGTACATGTCGCCCATGCCGCCGCCGTGGCCGCCGGGGGCTGGAGCTTCCTTCTTTTCAGGAATCTCCGCCACCAGGGCTTCGGTGGTGAGCATCAGCGAGGCGATGGAACCGGCGTTCTGCAGCGCGGTGCGGACGACCTTGGTGGGATCGAGCACGCCTGCTTTGACCAGATCCTCGTACTCGCCGGACTGGGCGTTGAAGCCGTAGTTAGCGTCTTTCGCGTCGCCGACTTTGCCCAGCACGACCGCGCCTTCTTCGCCGGCGTTCTCGGCGATCTGGCGCAGGGGCTCGGTGATGGCGCGCTTCACGATGTTGACACCGATCTGCTCGTCACCTTCCAGCTTCAGCTTGTCGAGGGCCGAGACGCAGCGGGCCAGAGCCACGCCTCCGCCGGGGACAATGCCTTCCTCGACGGCCGCGCGGGTGGCGTGCATCGCGTCTTCGACGCGGGCTTTCTTCTCTTTCATTTCGGTTTCGGTGGCGGCGCCGACTTTAATCACGGCTACGCCTCCGACCAGCTTCGCCAGCCGCTCCTGCAGTTTCTCGCGGTCGTAGTCGCTGGTGGTCTTGTCGATCTGGCTGCGAATTTCTTTCACGCGGCCTTCGATCTCGTTGTGCTTGCCCTTGCCTTCGACGACCGTGGTGTTGTCCTTGTCGACGGTGATCTTCTTGGCCTGGCCGAGATCCGACATCTGCACGTTCTCGAGCTTGATGCCGAGATCTTCGGTGATGGCCTTGCCGCCGGTGAGGATGGCGATGTCCTGCAACATGGCCTTGCGGCGATCGCCGAAGCCAGGCGCCTTCACGGCGCAGACTTGCAGCGTGCCACGCAGCTTGTTGACGACCAGGGTGGCGAGCGCTTCACCTTCCACGTCCTCAGCGATGATGAGCAGCGGCTTGCCGCTCTTGGCGATCTGCTCGAGCAGCGGGAGCAGATCTTTCATCGAGCTGATTTTCTTTTCGTGGATGAGGATGTAGGCGTTTTCCTGGACGGCTTCCATGCGCTCCGGATCGGTGACGAAGTACGGAGAGAGGTAGCCGCGGTCGAACTGCATGCCTTCGACGACATCGAGCTGGGTTTCGAGAGTCTTCGACTCTTCGACCGTGATGACGCCATCCTTGCCGACCTTCTTCATAGCCTCGGCGATGATCTTGCCGATGGTTTCGTCGTTGTTAGCGGAGATGGTGCCGACCTGGGCGATCATTTCGCCGCTGACGGGCTTGGAGAACTTGTCCAGTTCGCCCTTGGCGCGATTGCCTTCCTTGTCGACGGTGCCGTTGATGACTTGCACGGCCTTCTCGATGCCGCGCTTCATGGCCATCGGGTTCGCGCCGGCGGCAACAGTCTTGACGCCTTCGCGATAGATCGCCTGGGCGAGAACGGTGGCGGTGGTGGTGCCGTCGCCGGCGACGTCGGAAGTCTTGGAAGCGACTTCGCGAACCATCTGGGCGCCCATGTTCTCGAGGCCGTCCTTGAGTTCGATTTCTTTGGCTACGGTGACGCCGTCCTTGGTGATGGTCGGCGAACCGAATTTCTTTTCGATGACGACGTTGCGGCCCTTGGGGCCGAGAGTGACTTTCACAGCGTCAGCCAAGAGGTTGACGCCGCGGAGAATGGCCTGGCGGGACTCTTCTCCGTGAACAATCTGCTTTGCCATAACTTTTCAGCTCCTTAATCAGATGTTGTGCAGGCGGTACCTGCGGAACTTTGAGAACAAGGTCACAGGTGTCAGGTCTCAGGAAACCCCCTTTTAGACCTGGCTGCGAGCTGCGAGCTAGCAGGTACTCGCGACTCGCTTCTCGTGACCCGCTACTTCCGGGACCCGGCGGTTTCTTTCTTGGCAGCGCCGGTGATGATGCCCAGCACTTCTTCTTCGCGCATGATGACGAAATCTTCGCCATCCAGCTTGATCTCGGTGCCCGAGTACTTGCCGAAGAGAATGCGGTCGCCTTCTTTCACGTCGAGGGGGCGAACCTTGCCTTCTTCACTGATCTTGCCTTTGCCGGCGGAAATGACTTCGCCCTCCTGGGGCTTGTCCTTGGCGCTGTCGGGGATGATGATCCCGCCGCGGGTGGTCTCGGCTTCCTCCACGCGACGGACCAGGATGCGGTCATGCAGCGGGGTGAACTTCGTAGCCATGCTTGCGACTCCTTTCAATGGTTAGGTTCTAGTGGGATTGAGTTTCTTTGGTCTGTTTCGGAAAATCGGGATGTTAGCACTTTAGCCCGTCGAGTGCTAATTCTAAGAATTGGGAATGCGAAATGTCAAGGCCTCGCCGTTTGCCAATAAGTAAGTTGCTTATTATCAACATAATACTAGGACCAATAGATTCAGCTTGATGGGGGGAGTCGCTCGTCGAGGAGAGCAGAGGGAAGAGCGCAAGGCTTGCTTCGGTGTCTCTGATATCCCAAGGTGACTGCGCTCGGCTTGGCGCTGCTATCGGTGACAGGGAACCCAGTCGTAAGTAAAATGAGGCCCATGAAACGAAGTATTGGGTTGGGGATTGGCACGCTGTTGGTGGTGGGGCTCTATCTGGCGGTTCCGGCGATGGGACAGGACGACGAGCAGTACGCGGTGCTGTCGTTCGTTGTGCTGCGCGATTACAACGGCAAGCCGGTGAAGAATGCCAGCGTGATCATGCATCCGGTCAGCAAGAAGGGGAAGCAGGAAAGGAGCGGGTTTCAGCTGAAGACGAACTCGGAAGGCAAAACCAACTTCGATGGCGTTCCGTATGGAATGCTGCGGGTGCAGGTGCTGGTGCCGGGTTTTCAGACATTCGGCGAAGACTACGACATCAACAAGCCGCAGATGGAGATCACGATCAAGCTGAAGCGTCCGCAGGATCAGTACTCGATTTACGACCAACATCCCGAGGCGAAGAAGGAAGAGCAGAAGGCTCCCGATGCCAAGGCGGATGAGAAGCAGCCGGAGCAGAAACCGCAGTAGGAAATCCCCGACTCAAGATCAGGCAAATCCGCAGGAAGAAAGTGTCCCGACCATTCCGCCGCCAGCCTGAGAGCGCTCTCGTTACTCCGGCAATCTGCAACGAGAGCGTCTCCTGTCTACTATTACTTTCCGTTGTTGTACTGCGTGATGGTGAGGGACCAATCGTCGAGGAAGAAGCTCATGCCTGAGAGTGTGACGGCGGCTTGAACCTGGATCGTATGTGTCCCGGGCCCCAGCAGAATGCTGCGCTGCATCGCGTGGGCTTCAAAAAAATCGTCGTTTGAACCCACCCCGTCGAAGGCAAAATCGCCGATAGCAATAGGCCCCATTTCAGCGCCGTCAGCCAGAATTTGCACGCTACACCAGTTCCCACCAAATGAACCCTGACAGGTCGAGTCGGCAGTGAAACTGGCTTCCACCAGCTGGATCTTGCCGGCGGGGACCGTGATCGTCGCAGTGGCTCCGGCCAGGTTCCGAAAGGCTGTGGATCCGATAAAGGTGGTGGCGCTTTCGGTGAGTACCGTGACCGCAGTCACGGCCTTCCCCGTGTGTTTTTGAAGAACAGCGAAAGCCGAGACCGACCCCGCCAGCGTGAGACAAAGGAGAGCCGCCACGAACATGAGCTTGCGCTTGCTGATTGAAAATCCCTTCATTGCATCCTCCTATTTGTTGTTGGTGTTGGTCTAACGCTTACAGTCATCGCAGCGGCTTGAGAAGATGCGCCGCCGTATACTTGCCTACCCTGTTGCCGACCGCGGTACCCACCTTGGTGCTGTGGCGCCAGTGCATTCCGCCCCACACACGCGCGTTGCCTTCCTCGGCGTGGATCTGCTTTACGCTGGTGTATTGACGAACCTCTCCACCATTGCCCGTGAAATCCAGTGGGAATTGATTGGTGCCGAACCACACCGTGTAGAACCCCAGTACGCTCGCGCCAATCGTGGTGTGAGCCGCGGGATATTCGGGGTGGGACGGCGTGACGATAAAGGGAGTCCACGCTGGATCCGGTTCGGTCATGGGGTTGCCATCGGTATCGCCGGCACGGATGGCAGTGACCGGACGCCAGAACATGTACGTGTACTTCGCATCCCAGGCAGCGATTACCCCATTCGTCACTGCCGCAATGCCAATGGCCTCGAAACGAGCGGCCGCTAACAGGTCCATGGAGCTTGCCAGGCTGCGGATATTGGCGGTCCACAATGCGCTTGCCGATGGCGACCAGAACAGTGCAGTCGAAGACTGCTCAGCGGTTCTTCTCGTCCCAGTATCCCGACCGAGATCCTTAATCTCCTTGTAGTCCCTCGTGTAGGTCCTGCTATCGAGTGCTGGCGGCGCATGGGGACGAAAGCGCGCGGGGTCGTCATACCCGAACGGCGTGACGAACTGGAGGAATGCACCCTGCGGGTTGCCGAATGCGGGTGGCGTCGGGATCCATACACCGGGGCCGCTGCCGGGCGTGTAACCCTCCAACTCAGGATCATTGCGGTGATCTCCACCGCGCGCCGCGAGTACCGCATTGGCCGCGGCCTCACCGACCACGATGCCATTGGCAACCGCCTCAGGGCTCGCGGAAACTCCCGCGATCGACGTGGCGTAGGCGCTGTCGATCGTCGCAGTTTGCGTCGGAAACTCATTCAGCGCGACGATGTACGCGGCACGGATCGCTGCCGCTTCCGGCGATGCGCCTGGAGCTGACGCAGGTTTCGAAGCGAAGGGACGGTAAGGCCCGTCGAGAACGGCGTTCACCGCGTCGAACATCGCCAACTGTGCGATGGTGGTGCGGACCTGGGTGCGTTGTGGGTTCTCGGGGACCGATGCTCCGAGCGACGTGAATCGATTGCCCCAATCGTCGAGCACCGCCGGCCCTGTGAGGGCCACAACGGGCGTGACTTGGGCCGATGCGGTCCGTTGCCCGTTGAGGCCGCTCGTCGCAACCAGCGCGATGAGAATGCCGAAGATTAATGTTCGTTTCATGGTCTGTGTCCTCCGATTGGCTGATTGCCGGTCGATCACCACCACCGTGACCTGCCCGGTCTTCCTTCCTTTGGCAAAGCGCAATTTCACGCCGCCTCCAAATTGCCCGCCCCTCGGAACAGTGGTACATTGCTTCCACTTGGGGTCTGCCGGGCGACTCCCACGAACGCGACGCAGATTGCGGCAAGCGGTCCTCAGAAGTCTTCAAGACGGCCCTCATAAGTTTTCAAAACTCCTCAATGGCAACCATGCCCAGCCAAATCAAGCGCTTGTACGAGTTCGGCCCCTTCACTCTGGACCCACAGCGGCGGGTCCTTCTAAGCGGATCCGAACCTGTAGCGTTGACGCCGAAGGCAATGGAGACTTTGCTGGTGCTGGTGGAAAACCGCGAGCGCGTCGTTTCCAAAGACGAATTGATGAAACTGCTCTGGCCCGATAGTTTCGTAGAGGAGTCGAACCTCAGCCAGAACATCTTTCTCTTGCGAAAGGCCCTGGGTGACTCAGCCCAGGAACGGCGCTACATCCTCACGGTTCCGGGGCGGGGCTATCAGTTCACGGGAATCGTGCGGGAGGTTGGACAGAAGGCAGCGCAAGAACAGCAAGGATTGTTGGAACGGTCCACCCCGCTTCAGCCGGAGTCCTTGCTGAGTGGGGGCGGCACAGGGATCATCGGCAAAGAAGAACATCCGCAACCGGCTGTTCCAGTCATTCCAAGAAAGATCGTTTTTTCGCGCCTCAGAGTCTTGCTTGGGATCTTAACCGTCGCGGCAATTGTCACCGTCGCTTTGTTGGTAAATCGCGCAGGTGTTAAGAGGACGAGCCAGCTCCCTATCAGGTCTGTGGCGGTGTTGCCTTTGAAAAATCTCTCCGGCGATCCGACACAGGAATACCTGGCTGACGGCATGACGGAAACTCTCATCGGACGCCTCTCTGCGATCCATGATCTGCGCGTCATTTCCCGCACGTCGGTGATGCGTTTCAACGACACACAGCTGTCGGCGCCGGAAATCGCCAAAACCCTCGGTGTGGATGCCCTGGTCGAAGGGTCGGTAATACGAGAAGGCAACCGCATTCGCGTCCACGCGCAGTTGATCCGCGGCTCGACCGACGAGCATTTCTGGTCGGAAGCCTACGATCGCGAGCTCCGGGACGTTCTTTCTCTCGAGAGCGAGGTGGCGCAATCGATCGCGCGAAAAGTCGAGGTAACGGTCACCGGGAAGGAACGCGAGAGGCTCACCGCGGCACGTTCGGTTTCGCCCGATGTTTACGAAAGCTATCTTAAAGGCCGGTTCGCCTTCGACAAGAGCAACAACAGAGGGCAGGCCGGGCAACCAGGCCTCGAGGAGAGTATTCGTTATTTCGAGGAGGCGATAAAGAAAGACCCTTCGTTCGCGCCTGCGTATGTCGGCTTGGCAACCGCCTATAGACGACTCGGTTCAGTCTTGGTCGGCGTTCCGTCCAGTGAAACCCGTCCAAAAGTGATCAGCGCGGCACAGAAGGCGCTGGAAATAGATCCAGAGCTTGCCGAAGCGCACGCCAGGCTGGCCGACATCGATCAGCAACTGTTCCAGTGGAGCGATGCCGAAGCCGAATACAAGCGGGCGCTTGAGCTGAAACCCAATGACGCTGCAACGCACCGCGCATTTGCACTCTGGCTGGTCTGCCAGGGGCGTACGGAGGAGGCAGTAGCCTGGTCCCGGCGAGCCCGGGAGTTGGATCCGCTTGGCACCAGCGGCAACGCTCTCGGTTTTATTCTCTTCTACGCTCGCCATTACGATGAGGCGACGCTTGAGTTACGCAGCGTGCTCGCCTTACGGCCAGACGATGCTGAGGCCCTCTGGTATCTGGGGTTTGTACTCATCGCCAAGGGGACACCTGCGGAGGCGATCCCCGTACTCGAAAAAGCGCTTTCTGTTTCCGACCGTAGTCCGGCTGTCATCGGTGTGCTGGTCAGGGCCTACGCCTCTGCCGGCCGACGCGCTGATGCGCTTTCCCTCCTTACAGAATTGAAGAGGCGCAGGCGGGCAGGCTACGTCACTCCGGCTGCCTTTGTGCATGCTTACCTGGGACTGGGCGAATACGACGAAGGATTTGCCTGGTTTGAGCAAGCCTACCAGGAACGATCAAACATGCTGCAATTCCTGAAAGTAAACCCCTTCTATGATCCGTTGCGCGAGGACCCGCGCTTCAAGGATCTGGTCCGCCGTGTCGGACTTAATTGAGAAATTGAAGGTCATGAAATGTCACAGATTCAGGGCAGTCTCCCCGGCGCCGCACAAGTGGTGAGAGCGTCGGAATGCGGCCCGGAGGCCGCATCCGGTAACAATTCTTTGACACAAATCGAGATGACAATCGGACGGGGGCTGTCCTACAATCGCCTGCCATGGGTACGCAGGAGTTGACGGTCGAGCGTTTCGCGGGGGTCACGGAGGATCAGCGGGTGTTGCTGCTGCATGGCCCGATTACGATTGAGACCACCGCGCACTTCGAGCGCGCGATCCGCAATGAAACAGCGGGAGCGATGATTCTGGATCTGACCGATGTCCCGTACATCGACTCGGTCGGCCTGGGCGCGCTGGTCGCTACGTATGTGTCGCATCAGAAGACGGGACGATGCCTGGTGCTGACTGGGGTGACGGCACGCGTCATGAAAGTGCTGAAGATCACCAACGTGCACAACTTCTTCATGCTGTTCCCGACTACGTGGGAAGCAGTGGAAGCGCTGGCGAATACGGGAACGGCGTAGGCCATTGCAGAAGTCAGAGATCAATTTGAAAGAAGTGAACGCCTCTCGGGTCGGCATTCCTTGGCTGGTGTGATTTTCCTGATTCCGCGATCCTCTCGCGCATATATCAACCTCTCCTATACGCGCTTAACACAAGAGAATCTTCTAACACAGATTCACAACGTTGTGACACTTGTTTCGGTAGGGGAATGACGACCGGAGCAGAGGACAGTACGTATGTAATTCGGTAGGGCGCATGACATGAGAGTTCCAGAAATCATAAGACACGCTCGATAACGGACGATCTTAACTACTCCGATCCAACTCACAGCCGCAGTCACCCACTGTGTTTTCTATTCCCGCGTCTCATCGCAACAATCTCTGACACCTCGTTGTCAGTGTGCAGACGGCGATGGCCTGGCGATTGCATTTTTCCCAATATCACCAAACTGGGGCGTAACCAGGGCACAGGGGTGGAGTGATTTCTCGGAGGGAAGACATGCGAGGTTCGGGGTTTCTGTTGAGTTGTGTTGTCATTGTCGCGTTCGCCGCTGCGGCGTTCGCACAGACGGGCAGCATTCAAGGGACGGTCACCGACAGCAGTGGGGCGGTCGTTTCGGGAGCTACGGTTACGATTGTGAACAACGCGACGGGCGCGATCCGGTCGGCTTCGAGTTCCGAATCAGGCGCCTTCTCGATACCTGCGTTGACTGTGGGCCAGTACAGCGTCACGGTGGAGAAGACGGGATTCTCGCCGGTGAAGTTCAATGAAGTGACGGTCACGGTTGCTCAGACACTGCCGCTCAACGCGCGCCTGAGCATCGGCTCAGTTTCGGAAACGGTCAGTGTCAGCGGCGAACCGTCGGCTCCGGTGGAAACGGAGAGTTCGCAGGTCAGCAACCTCGTGGACGCAGCCAAGATCAAAGCGCTTCCGCTGATCACCAGAAATCCTTACGAACTGGTATTGCTGTCTCCTGGATCGTCGCAGGGGAACGCCTTTGGCGGGTTCAATATCAATGGGTCGCGCGAGCGCAACAACAACTTCCTGCTCGATGGAGTAGACAACAACGATACGTCGGTGCCGGGGGGCTCGGGCGGAGCAATTTCGTCTAACCCGGAAAATGCCGAAGAATTCCGCGTAGTGACCAATAACTTCAACGCTGAATATGGCCGCAACACGGGCGCAATCATTGACGTGGTGACGAAGAGCGGAACCAACAGGCTCCACTTCGATGCCTACTGGTTCGGCCGCTACAAGAATATCGGCGGAGCGCGGGACTGGTTCAATCCGGGGGACGGACCGAATGCCGGCCCGCAAAACCCGTATGTGCGCAATCAGTTCGGCTATTCGGTGGGGGGCCCGATCTGGAAGGACAAGACCTTCTTCTTCTTCAATCAGGAGTTTCAACGTTTCCCGACATCTCAGACTGGATCCGTGGTCGTGCCGACGGCGCAGTTCCTGACCGGGAAGTTCACGTGGCATGGAGTCGGACATCCCAACCCGGATGATCCGACGGTGATACCGGTCAGCGTGGATGTGGATCTGACGCCAGGGTCGGCTCAGAATCAATTCTTTGCCCAAGATGTCTTCGGCTCGGACGCTACTCCGGGTCTGGATCCGACCATGCAGCAGGTGTTTGCGCTGTATCCCGGGCCGACGACGATGAATCCGGACGGTGTGAGCGGCCTGGTCTTCTTCCCCGATGCGTCGAATCAGAGAAGCTATCAGGCTACGGCGAAGATCGATCACCGCTTTTCGGAGAAGGAAGTTGTGAGCCTGCGTTACGGATACGATCCGGTAAAGGATCCGAGTCCGTTTTTTGATGCGACCCTGCCAAACAATGTGGGATCAACCAGGATCAGTGCGGTTGGACAGGGCTTTTCCGGCAGCCTCACTTCCACGCTTCGCACGACGGCCATCAACACCTTCACCGCGGGATGGAACCACATCAATGCCGGTTTTTCCTGCACGGGGTTGGATGTATTGAATAGTCCGTATCCGTTGGATCAGTTCGGCCATGGATCGGAATTTGTCATGGGGCCCTTCGGCAGTTTTGCTTGCGGACGAGATACGTTGCTGGCTGACGGTCAGGGCCGCGCCACCAGTACCACGAGTTTTACGGATGCCTTCTCGTGGGTCAAAGGGGCGCACACCTGGAAATTCGGGGCCGAGTTCCGCAACGTGCACGAGGGGGGCAACAGTAACTTCCTGCAACGGCGGCAGATCGCAACCAATGTGGGCACGCAGTTCGGTGGTTTCGACCTTATCAATGCGATTGCTACCGTTAGCTCCGATAGCGGAGCCGAATTCGATCCGACGACGGTCGACTTCACGAGTTTGAGTGACGCGGCAGGCGCCTGGTGGGGGATTGGTGTCGGCGATAATCAGTCGCAGTTCTTCAATAAGGACGGCAGCCGGCGCGGCAATGACGACAAGTTCTATATCCAGCACGAATATGATTTCTACGCGCAAGATAGCTGGAAATTGCGCCACAACTTCACGCTCAACCTGGGCCTGCGCTACCAGTTCAACGGAGTGCCCTTCGAAGAGCAGGGCAACATGTCGAACCTGTATACGGATCCGACCTCTTTTCCCGTCGTGTTCCAGCTTGCGGGTCCGGGGACCGGACGGCTTCTCTACAACAACGATTTCTCCAACTTTGAACCGCGGGTAGGTTTCTCGTGGGATCCGTGGAGTGATGGAAAGACGGCGGTGCGGGCCTCGTTCGGAATTTTCCACGACCGGAATTTCGGCAACCTGTTCGGGAACGCACGTGGCAATCCTCCGTTCCAGGCGAGCTATGCCACGCCGCCGTTTGAAACCATCAACAATGCGTTGTTCGATTCAGGCTTTTTCCCGCTGCATCCACCGGATTTGCCGTTCGATCCCAGCATTCCCGACGGTGCCCTGCAGGCACCGCAGATTTTCCCGGTCAATTTCCGGAATCCGGCATTGAACAGCTGGTTCGTTGGCGTCCAGCGCGAGTTGCCCGGACAGATCGTTTTGGACCTGTCGTACGTAGGCAACCAGGCGCACCACATCTTCCGGGACCGGGATCCCAATCCACCGCAGCCGGAACTCGTGGCGGAATTGCTGGCATTCTGCAGCGATCCGGATAACGAATTCGGATGCACGACCGATACGGTTTCGGGTGCGGGTAATCTCTATTCCGGCAAGGAATTTGGAGTACTTCCGTTCAACGCGGTCGCACACAATGCGATCGGACGCAGCGGGCTGTCCGCAGTGTTGGTCGAATCGGCATCCAATGCCAACTACAACGCGATGCAGCTGAAAGTCAGCAAGCGTCTGCAGCACGGGTTGCAGTTGCAGGGTGCCTACACCTGGTCCCATTCGATTGACGATTCGAACGACCCGATTGTGCCGGGCGGTGCGGGCGTGTCGTTTGTCCGTAACCCTCTGAACCCGGGGCAGGACCGCGGCAATTCGGATCATGACATCCGCCATGTCGGGGTTATCAACTACATTTACGAGTTGCCGTTTGGGCGAGGCAAAGGCTTCGCCAATAGCGGGGTTCTGGGACGGGTGCTGGAGGGTTTCGAGTTTTCGGGCATCATCACGATGCAGTCGGGTCGAGCCTTCGATGTCATCGGAACCCGCGACAGCCAGCGCGTCGGCCGTGTGGGCCGGACGAACCTGAGCGGGGATCCGTTCGCAGCGAGCGACGCGACCTTCCCGGTCGGGACGAAGGTTTTCTTCTCCAATCCGGGTGCGTTTTCCAATCCACCGTTTGATACGGTGCCGGAGCTGGAACGCAATCACTTCCACGGTCCCAACTTCTTCAATGCGGACGTCTCACTCGCAAAAACGACGAGGCTCACGGAGCGGTTACACCTGGAAACCCGACTCGAAGTCTACAACCTGGTGAATCATCCGAACTTCAGGACGCCAGGGGAATTCGACGGGCAGGGAAATGCTCTAGGGACGCCTCTGTTCGGCGGAATTACCTCGCAGATCACCCGGGCTGACGGCACAACCGGAGCTCGGCAGCTCCAGATGGCAGCGAAGCTGATCTTCTGAGCAGGCAGAGCAGGAGCAATTAAGGTCGCCGTCCGCGCTCCATGGAGCGGACGGTTTTTTGTGCCGCATAGAATGAGTAGAATATTCCGCCATGGACTACCTTCTGAAAACTGAGCCGAGTGTTTATTCCTTTTCCAACCTGGAAAAGGAGAAGTCGACGATCTGGGATGGAGTGACGAATCCTGTGGCGGTGAAGCACCTGCGCGCGATGAAATCGGGCGACCGGCTGGTGATCTATCACACGGGCGATGAGAAGAGCGCGGTGGGAACGGCGACGGTGGAATCGGTGTCGATCACGGATCCGAAGAATCCGCAGGTGCGGATCAAAGTTGGCGCGGCGATTGCGAAGCCGAAGACGCTGGCGGAGATCAAAGCGGAAAAGACGTTTGCGGAATCTCCACTGGTGCGGCAGGGACGGTTGAGCGTGGTGCCGCTGACGGCGGAACAGTGGAAGTTGTTGGTGGGGAAGTGAGGAGATTGCAGAGGTCAGAGGTCAGATTGCAGAGGTAAGAATCCAAAGCAAACGTGGAAGGCATAGTGCAGAAGTGGTGTTGGATTCACCCATAGAACCCCGCCCTGTCTCCGCCGAAAACGTGGAGACAAGGACGGGGCAGCCTGCTAACTGGTCACGGGAAGACCAGCTGGTTTGAGGAACTTCTCGGACCAGCGGATGCGTCCTGTCGCTTGCATCACGACGAACAGCGTGATGACTGAGATGATGGTGATGGCCAGGCCGGTAAAGCCCTTCCAGAAGAACGCGTAGGAGAAAACCACCAGATAGATCAGCTGTGCAGTGCCGGCCTCCAGGGCGGCGAATCGAATTCCCACCACCAGCCGCAGATAACTCACAACCAAGATGATGGAGACGATCGAGGAGATCACCATGGCTACATGAATGGACATATGGTCGACTAGGTAGGCGAGCAGCAGGTGGAAGGCAAAAAACGCGGTCGCCAGGAAGAAGTAGTTCATGGGGTGGAGATCAATGCCGCGCATGGTGGTGATGATGAACATCAGGAAAAAAAAGAAGAACAGCGAGACGGGAGCGAAGAAGCTGATCTGACCCGCCAGGGGGCCAGGCTGGAGCTTCTCCGGCATATCCATCCCGATCTGGAAGCCGGACAGGAGATCGGAGTAGTGCCACGTCAACTCCCAGCCTTCGGGAGTCGGCGTTTTGGCGGTGGGAGAGAGAGTGTCGTCGGCGAAGTCGATGTTCTTGAAGTTGGTGCGCATGACCAGATCGAAGTTGTGCACTTGGGCGACGTTGTCGGCGAGCTTGTAGCGCCAGCTGCCTAGCCCCTGCGAACGATACGAGGCGTGCAGGTTGGCCAAATCGCCGGGCTTGAGGTCCAACCTGGCGACGGCGGCGCCACCGTCAATGGAAACGGGAACGCGTTGACCGTTGAAGGTGATTGTCAGGCCGTCGTAGAGAGCCCTTTCGGCGGGAAGAGGCAGACGTAGAGTGACCGTGCCGGCGGTCGAAGCGCTGTTGAGAAAGGCGTAGTCGCCGGCAAAATCCACGACATAGGTGCTGTACCAGAGCAGGCCTTTCTGGCGATAGTCGAGGTTCAAATTCACTTTAAGCCGGGTGGAATCGAGCTGGAAGGAACTGGTACGTTCCACTTTCTGGTCGCGAACGATCTCCTTGCCGTCCTCCCGGGACTTGACGGCGACGGTTTCCCACCAGGAGAAACATGCGGATGGTGGGGCCTGCACCTGAGCAGTGCCCCAGGTTGAGGCGACGTGGCCTTCCAGACGCTGGTCGCTGCTATGAGTGCGATCCACGATGGTGCTGCCGAGGATCATCCAGGCGACGGTGGTACAGACGAAAATGAAGATGAGCGCGGCAATGTGTCGAAGCAAGGCGCCTCCTTGTACACTGCATAGAAGTGTACTTTATAAAACAAAGTACATCAATCCCAAGAATTGTGGGGGACTGTCAATCCTTCCGAACCTCTGACTGCAGTTCGCGTGCCGGAGGGCGGCGGCTGAGTCGATCCCGTAAGCTCAGTCTCGCGGCTCTTTCCACCGATGGGGGGAGGCGGGCTACGGAAGGCGGACGTGTCTTGCGGGACACAGGCGTGTCGGGAAAGACGCGGTCCAGGCGCCTGACATTAGGTCCGCACGATGCGCTCCGTGCAGTCGGGCTCGGTGCAGGCAAAGGTCACGCGATTGTGCTGGCGGTCGAGGCTGATGATGAACATGGGGAGAGCGTGGCGGTCGCATTGCGGCTGGCCTGAGGTCATGAGGGGGGGCAGACCGCGTTGTGGGGTGACGTATCCTACGCGTTCCCCAAAGCAGCGGTGGCAGAATTTTTCGGTGCAGCGGAAGAAATCGATGGAGCGGTCTGCGTTGTAGGGAGCCAGCATCGGTTCCATGGTGCGGTAGTGCTTGTCGCAGAGGGGAAGGATATCCGTCCGCATGCGAGAGCGAGTGTAGCATTCAGGAACGGGCGGGTTCGAGCTAAGGCGCCATCCAGCAGGGTTTTCTCCCTAGCCGATGTAGCGGAGGGCGTCGACGATGCGCAGGCGGGATGCGCGGTACGACGGAATGACGGCGCTGGCCAATCCGACCACGCCCGCGACTAACATCACCACCGCAGCCGTGGCCCAGGTCATGTGCATGGCCACGGGAAGACCAATCCCCGGGCGTGAGAGCGCGTGGATGATCGCAGAGGCAATGAGGACTCCCGCCAATCCCCCGAGCGTGGCGATCGCCAAGGCCTCGCTCAGCAGCAACTGAAAAATCTTGTCGCGGGTGAAGCCGAGAGTGCGAAGCACAGCGACCTCGCGGGTGCGCTCGCGGATGGACATCGCCATGGTGTTGGCGCAAACCAATAAGGTAGTGAAGACCACGGCTCCGCAGATGCTCAAGATGAAGGCCTTCACGTTGCCCAGGGTGGCGATGAAATCGAGGCGGAAGGCCTGCTCACTCTCACTCTTGGTCGGAGTGGGAGTGCTGTGGAACATGTCGTCAATGGCATGCGCGACTTTGGGCATGTTTTCGGCGCTGTCAACACGGATGAAGTAGAAGCCGGCCGAATCCTTGAACCAGGAGACGGACTCTTCCAGATATTTTGTGTGGAAGTAGAGGTTGCTGCTGGGAGGGTCGATGGTGTAGATGCCGCGCAACGTCAGGTCGAGATTGGTGGGAAAAATGGTGCCTTGCAGAATGATGTGATCGCCAATCTTCCAGTTATGTTTCCTCGCCAGGTCGGCGTCCACCACGCAGCCGGCCCGGTCCTTCTTCCACGCTTCGAGTTGGTCGGCGGGCATGATCTTGTCAGCGGCGACGTCGAAGTATTCTTCGGGGTCGGTGGCGAACTGGGCAAAGAAATTCTCGGGTTTGTCGTCCTTGTACCGTCCGCCAAACCAGGTCATGGGAACAACATGGGCAACGCCGGGAATAGAACGAACCTTGTCGCGGTAGTAGATGGGGAGGAAGTTGGCGAGCGAGACCTTGTGGCGGGTCATGATGCGGAGGGCGGAGTCGGGGGCACCCTTATCAATATAGAAGCTGCGCCAGAGGGTCAACATAACACTCAGCAGCAATAGAGAAAACGCGATGGAAGCCACGGTGAGCAGGCTACGCAGCTGATTGCGGAAGGCGGACCGGGTGACAAAGCGCGTGAGCGTCATAGGCTTACTCTGAAATTGTAGCTTCAAGTGAAGCGCAGGGATAGCGTCGTGAATCAGCGTCCGCCAGGAAATCCACAGATGAGAAGCTGGGCACTAAAGATTTTACTGTGCGTTGACAAATCTGAAACGTGAGCGAAACTTTGGCTCAATACCCTCGAAGCAGTTTGGTCCCAGCAAACACCCTGTTCCTCTAAAAATTGAATATCGATCAAGAGTGGAAAAAGGAGCAAGTATGCGTGTTCTACAAGCTTCGTCCTTGAGGCTCGGCCTGTTTTGTGCACTGGCTGTGCCTTGCGCGATTGGGCAGGTTGGAATCGGGCCCATCACCACAGGCGTGAAGTTCGCCAAGAAACATGTCGGTCATCCGGCATCGACGGTGGCACCGGGATTCAGGCTGCAGCAGATTGTCACGGGTGCGGACGCACTAGAAAATCCGTCCGGGCCAATCACCAAGTTCGGCATTCTCACCGATAACACACTGACTGAGGCGGACGGGAATACCTATCTGGTCATGGACAGCAATCCGGGCGGCCCGGTCCCTGGTTTCGACTACGGGCGTCATTTCCTGTTCCAGGGCCATGAGAATGATGGCGATCTGGCCTACGTGACGCGCATCAACCTGGATGTCACGTCGAAGGCGCACCGGATTACCCTTCTGACCCCGGTGGGCACAGGCGGAGTCACCGGTTTCAATGCGATTGACGGTTCCACGTATGATCCGTTCAGCAAGACGATGTTGTTTACGCAGGAGGATGGTGGTCCGATCATTGAGACCAGCAGCACCTGGCCGCCGAACGTGCACACGCTGGGTGACGTGCTGGGCATCACGGGCTATGAAGGGATCCACCCCGACGATCGCGGCAACCTGATTCTGGCCGAGGATATTGGAGGCACACTGGTGCCAGTCGATCCCACCGATCCCAGCAGCCCGAAGGCGGCGAAGCAGCCGAATTCTTTCATCTATCGCTTCCTGGCTGCGGATCCGGCCAACCTTTCCGCGGGCGGCAAGTTGCAGGCGCTGCAAGTGTTGATCGATGGACAACCGGTAGTATTCAACCCCAACGATCCATCAGGCGACGTGTTTTCGCTCAACCAATTGCGGTTGCACACGCTGGGCACGTCGTATCCGATCCAGTGGGTGACGGTGCACGACACGGCGGTGGACGGATTTGGACCGTTCGACGAGAACGGACTGGCGAAGGCTGCTGGTGCGACGCCGTTCAAGCGTCCGGAGAACCTGCAGTTCGAGCCGGGCTCGCACTATCAGACGTTCTTCTTCTGTCCGACGGGCGACACGGACGCGCGCGCAGGCGCCCAGGATGCGCTCCGGCAACGTGGAACCTGGGGTTCGATTTTCCGTGTGGATCTCAGCGGGGATCGCAATACCGGCACCATCTCGATCTTCTTCCTTGGGACGAAGACGCAGAATTCGTTCGATAATATGGCCTTTGCGGACGATCACACGATCATCGCCACGGAAGATCGTGGCGACGGATTGCACGGGCAGCTGAACACTCTGGATTCGATCTGGGCCTTCACGACGGACGGGTCGGAACCGCCACTGCGGCTGCTCGCGCTGGGGCGCGACAAGATCTCGGAGACGCGAGGCGACAACGAACCCACTGGCCTCCATGTTTCCAATGGGAGCACCGATCCGACCATGCAACCGGGAACGATCGACAACCTGATCGGTGCACGGGCGTTCTTTACCCAGCAGCACGGGAAGAACACTGTGTACGAAATCGTAAGAGAAGTGGAGTAACCTTCGCGCTTACCCTCGGCAAACCGGCCCACTCTTCCGGACGGCGGAGTGGGCTTGTTTTTTGTCTCGACTCACTCAGGGACCAGTGATGACGCCGGACGCGAGAGCTTCGCGATCGGTTTGTCGGAAGTCGAATGATAGGAGGCGGCGATCTTTGCGAAGATCGGTTCGGACTCGTCAAACAGTGGCTCAAGGGTGAAGAGACTTAGACGAACCATCTGATTTTCGTAAGGGATGATATAGACGACGAACTTCAGGATGGCATTCTGACCTTGCGGCTTACCCTTCCACACCAGCCGAAGACCGTTGCGCCCATCCAGCTTGACCTCCGACTCCGAGAGCTTTTGGTAATCCTGAAATTTAGCCTGGTACTGCGTTTCAGCCAAAACGCGATAGGTACTCAAAGAACCAGAATATTTCTCTGGAGTGACCAAGAAAAAGTGGGCCTGATCCGCGGAAATCAGCGCCGCGACAATCTCATTGCTCTTCCTTAGTTCAGGTGAGATGGCCCAGCCAGCGGGCACATCGACCTGGAAGTGCGCGGTGCGATTGGAATAGTGAACGCCGTCCAGCGATTCGTCGATCGGCTGGAGTGGGGAGGCATCTTCACTACCTCCCTCTTTTTTCGTATCGTTTTCCGCAAAGTGGATGGTCACGATTTGTGATCGTGGGACCTGAATCTCGCCGTAAGCCGTTTTTACACGAAAAGTATCGCCATCAATAGCCGTAATCCTGCCAGTAATCTTGGAGCCATCCTTGAGCTGGATGTCCTCCGCGCAAAGCGCCGATGAAAGCAGAAAAAGACAGATGAGCAGGTACGTAGCGCGCACTATGCCTCCGAGGAAATACTCAGCTGAGCGTAACAGAAGCAATTCCTTGTTCATATATCAATTCGTCCCGCGTCGGGAGATTACCGTCGTTCATCAGGCGGGTGAGAAGCCCTTTCGCAATTCGCGGCGAAGGATCTTGCCCGATGGAGTGCGCGGTACGGCGTCGACAAAGCGGATTTCCCGCGGCTGCTTGTGGTGGGCGAGGCGGTTGGCAACGAAGTCGCGGAGTTGCTGGTCGAGCGTTTCGGAGGCGGTGTAACCGTCGCGAACGACGACGAAGGCGCAGGGAATTTCTCCGGCTTCGGCATCGGGTTTGGCGACGACTCCGCAATCCCGCACGGCGGGGTGCTCGAGCAAGACGGATTCGACTTCGGCGGGCGCGACCGGGAATCCTTTGTACTTGATCATCTCTTTGCGGCGGTCTAGGACGTAGTAGAAGCCGTCAGCATCGGTGCGGACGATGTCGCCGGAGTAATACCAGCCATCGCGCAGGACGGCGGCGGTGGCCTGAGGTTCCTTCCAATATCCCCGCATGAACTGCGGTCCGCGCATAACGAGTTCGCCGGGTTCGCCGGGCGCGACTTCGTTGTCATTGAGGTCGAGGATACGGCACTCGGTCTGCGCCAGAGGTTGGCCGATGGAGGCGGGGCGATTCATGTCCGGCGGCGCGACATAACCGACATGGGTTACGGGTGAAGCTTCAGTCATGCCGTAGCCCTGGTTAACGATGATCCCGGTGAGATCGCTCAAACGGCGCGCGAGTTCGGGGGCGAGTGGCGCCGCGCCGGACTTAATCCAGCGGACTTTGTGTTGCTTTGGGAAACATCCGCCTTCGGCGGCGTGACAGAGGGCGTTGATGGCGGGCGGAACCATGGGCATCATGGTGACGCCGTGCTCTGCGATCAGGTCCGCAAGTCTCTTGAGATCGAATCGCGGCATGAGGACGAGGTTCATGCCGAGGGTGAGGCTCATGGTCAGGGCGACGGTAAGGCCGTAGATGTGATAGAGCGGGAGGAAGCAGAGCATGGTGTCGTCGGAAGTGAGGGACGTGCAATTGGGCCCCAGAAGCTGGTACACATTGGCGACGAGATTGTGGTGCGAGAGCATTACTCCCTTCGGCAGGCCGGTGGTCCCGCTGGAGTAGGGAAGGGCGGCAATGGTCTGCTCGGATGCGGTACGCGGATGGGGCAGGATGGCCGTCGTGGGTTTCAGGAGATGAGCGAAGTCTTCGGCACCCGGACTTGAGTTGCGGATGGTGAAGACGCGGCGCAAGGCAGCGAGTGCGGCGAGGCTGATTCCTTGCAGGAGCGGACCGTCGGTGATCAGGATGGTAGCGTCAGAATTCTCTAACTGATAGCGGACTTCGCGTTCGCGGTAGGCGGGATTGAGGAGGGTGGGAATTCCTCCCGCAAGCGTGGCAGCGTGATAGGCAATGGCGAATTCCCATGAGTTGGGGAGGAATATGGCGACGATTTCGCCAGGCTGCAAGCCAGCGGCGACGAGTCCGCGGGCGAGAGACTCGACGTGTTCACCGTATTCGGCGTAGGTGAATCGGCGGTTGCAGGAAGTGTCGATGAGGGCTGTCTTTTCAGGATAGAGGCGGCAGCTTTGAAGAATAATGTCGTGGACGAAAAGGCCGGCGGGGTCGGCGAGGAGCTGCGTGCGAGGCATGCGGGGAAATTGTACTCGAAGTCAGAAGGCAGAGGTCAGAATGCAGAGGGCAGAAATGGCGGGCCCGCCACTGAGAAATCCCCTTGCGGTCAAGATATTTCTCGATATCTTGATCTGTCCGTCGGGAGCACAATGGCAGCGAGGAGAAAGTCGATGGAGTTTGCTCGGCTGGTCGTGGTTGGATTAACGATGAGTACGCTCGTTGCAGCTAAACCTTTGCCGCCGGATCATGTCGACAACTTCGCCGGGCATCCACGAGTGATCGTGATTAGCGACATCGGTAACGAGCCGGACGACCAGATGTCGTTTGTGCGCCTGCTGCTGTATTCCAACGAACTCGACATCGAGGCGATGATTGCCACTACCTCGACGTGGCAGAAGGCCGCGGCACATCCTGAAACCATGCATGCTTTGATTCAGGCCTATGGGCAGGTGCGAGGGAATTTGCTGAAACATGCTGCGGGCTGGCCTGCCGCTGAAGAGCTGGATGGGCGTGTCTTTGCGGGGCAGTCGGCGTATGGAATGGCGGGGACCGGAACGGAGCGGATGTCGGAAGGAGCCAAGGCAATCATCCGGTCGGCGGACCAGGAGGATCAACGTCCCCTGTGGATTTGTGTCTGGGGTGGGGCCAACACGCTAGCGCAGGCGCTGTTCGAGGTGCGCGCCACTCGCAGTCCGGAAGAAGTCGAAAACTTCGTGGCGAAACTGCGAGTGTACTCCATCTCCGACCAGGATGATGCGGGGCCATGGATCCGGCGGGAGTTTCCGGGTCTGTTCTACGTGGTGACGCCATCGACACAAACCGGGGAAGAATACTATTACGCGACGTGGACAGGAATCAGTGGAGATGTCTACTACCGCAATGGTGCAGGCGCAGACGTCACGCCGGTTACGAATGAATGGCTAGATGCGAATATCCGGGGGAAAGGGCCGCTGGGAAAGTTGTATCCGAAGTTTCTATTCATTATGGAGGGAGACACGCCGTCGTTTCTTGGGTTGATCGACAATGGGCTGAACGCGTATCGCCGGCCGGATTGGGGTGGTTGGGGCGGACGCTACGTTTACCGGCAGCCCTATGGGGAAACACATGCAATCTGGACGCAGGGGGGCGATTTGTTTTCGCGGGTCACTTCGCAGGACACGGTGATTGGTGTTGATGGGAAGGAGTACGTGTCTGATCAGGCGACGATCTGGCGGTGGCGCGAGGCGTTTCAGCATGATTTTGGCGCGCGCATGGATTGGACGGTTGCGGATTACGAACACGCGAACCATCCGCCCACAGTGGAGGTGAACGGGCAGGCGGGCACGGCGCCAGTCATGATCGACGCGGAGGTTGGGCAACCGGTGGTGCTGGATGCGAGCCGGAGCCGCGATCCCGATGGACAGACGTTACGTTACAGGTGGTTTCATTACGAAGAGGCAGGGGGAACGGGTACGAATCTCGCCGCTGTGGCGATTGCCGGCGCGGATTCAATGAAGGCAGTTGTGACGCCGACTGCAGTTTGCCGTCCGCCGTGGCTGCCGCACTATGCGAAATGTTCAGGCCGGGGAGTAGCGCACATCATCCTCGCGGTGACTGACAACGGAACGCCCTCGCTGACGTCTTACCGCCGGATCATCTTGAATGTGCGTGCGGCGGGAAAACAGTAGAATGGTGGCGACTTGCTGGCCGCGAGCGCCGGCTCAAACCAGTTACCACGGTGGTAGGGGGGACTAACTGGCTAGCTTGCGGAGGAATTCCTGTTCGTCCATGCGGTACTTGAAGGCTTTGCGGCCGTTGATGAAGACGACGGGGACCTGATCGTTGTACTGGCGGCGGAGGTTGGGGTCGGAATCTACATCCACATCGCGCCAGGCAAAGCCGCCGCGCTTATGGAGTTTGACAAGACTCTCCTTAACGATTTCGCAGAGATGACAGCCCTTCCGGGAATAAACAATGACTTCCCGCTGCTCCATAGTCAGTGCAGTTTAGCAGCACGGAATCCCAATTCCAATACACGAAGAGGGTAAAATCCGTGCATGACGAGAGCACGAGGAACGCTGGCTGGGAAAATCGTTTTGGTGACGGGAGCCGCGAAGAGACTGGGCCGCGCGATCGCGCTGGCGGCAGTGGACGAAGGCGCGGATGTGGCCATTACTTACCGCGAGTCAGAGCGGGAAGCGCGGACATTGGTCGGTGAGGTGGGGCGTCGCGGGGGCCGGGCGCTGGCGGTGCGGTGCGACATCACCGATGAGACGAATATTCGCGAGATGGTCAGGGAGGTTGCCGGGGAACTGGGCGGCATCGATGTGCTGGTCAACAATGCGGCCAACTATGAAACTGCCCGGTTCGACAAGTTGAGCGCGGCGCAATGGGACGCCGTTTTCTCGTCGAACACGCGGGGACCATTTCTCGTATCTCGGGAAGCGTTGCCTCATCTGCGCAAGCGCAAAGGCAGGATTATTCATATGGGATCACTGGGCGGGCTGCGGCCGTGGGCGACGCACGCGCATTACTGCTCGTCAAAAGCCGCGCTGCACATGCTGACCCGCGTGATGGCCAAGGCCCTGGCGCCGGAAATAAGTGTCAATGCGGTGGCTCCGGGGATGATTGATTTGGGAGGAAAGTCGGCGGCTGCTTTCATGCGCCGGATGGCGAAGCAAACGCCGATGCGGAGGAATGGAACGGGCAGCGAGATTGCGGCCGCGGTGATGTTCTTCGCGACAGCGCCGAAGTTCATCACAGGACAGATTCTGGCGGTGGATGGGGGGCTGGGGCTGTAGGCAGGTCAGAGGTTAGAGGTCAGATTACATAGGTAGGTGAAGGACGCGAATCAGCCCTTCGCTCAGGGGAGACAGGATCAGAAAACAGGGAGAGGGAGTTAGTGGCACCGGCAACCATTCTCGCGTGGATGTGGGCGGCGTTGGGGATTTATTGGTTCGTGGGCGCCTGGTCGACTAAAAAGACCGAGGTCAACGAGACGCCTGGTACGCGCTGGCTGCGGCTGCTGATCATGTGCTTCGTATTTGTATTGCTCCTGACCTCGCGGTTTCGAACCGGTTTCCTGGCATTCCGGTTTGTGCCCGACACGCTTTGGAGTCGCGGCATTGGGTACGGGCTGACTGTGGGTGGGATGGCTCTTTGCGTGTGGGCGCGCCTCAAACTGGGGGAGTATTGGAGTGACAAAGTGGCGCTGAAAGTGGAGCATCGCCTGATTCGCAAGGGGCCATACGCGCGCTTGCGGCATCCGATCTACACCGGTGTGCTCCTGGCGATTGCAGGCACGGCGCTGGCCATTGGGGAGTGGCGGGGCTTGGTGGCGCTGGCGGTGATGACCGTGAACTACCTGATCAAGGCGCGGCGGGAAGACCGTATCCTGGCATCGCATTTTGGCGAAGAATTCACAGCCTACAAAGCGCAGGCCGGATTTCTGGTGCCGAAACTGTGAGGGAAGCCAGAAGGCAGAAGTGAAGTCATGCTTTCGCGTATCATTACCGTTCTCGACGATACAGAGATCTATGACACGAGCCATCTGGGTGGCGGTTTACCTGGCGCTGACGGCGTGCTTGGCGACGGCGCAGGTGCGTCCGGAAGAGGGTGGGCACGAATTGCAAGTGTGGAGCGGAGGGGGACATTCGGTTCCTGGAGGAACGAAGGACACCGGTGTGTGGAATGTCGGGGTTCGATACGGGTGGGTGCTCACGGCGCCCCACGGTCCGGGATTTCTAAACGGGCGCTTTGAGTACGCGGTCGATGCCGTGCCGGTGTTCATGGTGTTTCAGCCGCACAACACAGCGTATGGGGCAGGGATCAATCCGCTGGGGCTCAAGTGGATATTCGCCACGCGGGGCGACGTGCAGCCGTACTTAGAGCTTGGCGGCGGGACTCTGTTTACTTCCAAGGACGTACCGGCGGGAACGTCGCGCGTGAACTTCACGTCGGGTGCGGCGTTTGGTGTCCACTTCCTGGGCAAGCGGGCTTGGACGGCGGAAGTGCGCTACATGCATATTTCGAACGCCGGACTCACGACTCCGAATCCGGGAATTAATACCGTGCAAGTGCGGGTAGGAATTGGGAAGTTTTTTCAGAAAAAGTAGGTTTCAAGGTTCAAGGGATCAAAAGGCCCCGCGCTGCGGGGCCTTCGTGCGAGCGACCTATTGTGGGTCAGGCGGCGCTCCCTGATCGTTGCCTTGGCGCCGCTCTTGCCAGCGATGACTGCGTTCTTCCTGCAGTTTGTCGTACTTGGCTTTCTGCTCGTCGGTGAGCAGGTCGCGAATCTTGGCGGAGGACTGCTGGTGGATCTCGCGCATCTTCGAGAAATTATCCTCGCGAGAGCCAGAGGAGTCCTCCATAGCTTTCTTCATCTGGTCGCGCTGATCCTGCAGGATCGCTTTCACACGCGACTTCTGGTCGTCAGTGAGATTAAGGTCTTTGGCCATCTGGTTGGTTTGTTCGTCAACGCTGGGCATGCCGTGGCGGCCGTGTGGGCCGCCGGGGCCGCCCATCTGGGCGAGAAGGCCAGCGGGGGCCAGCAGGGCCAGAATCATCAATGCATATCGCAGAGTCTTCATTCCGTAGTACTCCTCATTCGGATTGGATGACATGGCTGTCGCTAGTGTGACGCCAGCGAGCGCGGAAATTGCGTAAAGAGTTGGTAAAGATGGGTAAAGAGATGTAAGCGTAGGACCTCTGTGGAATCACGCACGTACTTAGCGTTCCAGGGGCAATAGGTATGCGGGATTCTTCTCAAAGGCGCCGCCAAAAACCGCTCGATCCGCCTCTCGCATGTCCCAGGCGATAACCGAGGTTGGGCTGATCTGAATTGTGACGTCGTCCCATGCGGCGAACACCGGACCTACTTTCGGGTCGGCGAGGGCGGCTTCGCTCAGATACTTTCGATGCACGCGCTCACTGAAACTGTGAGACAGATCGCCGCTTAAGAACTTTGCGTTGCCGGTAATGGTGATTCCGAATGAGGCGGTAGGGTCGCGAGAGTCGATCATGATCGAAACCTTAGGATTCGATTGAAGATTACGGGCCTTGCGGGTGCGCGTGGAGGTAGCGACATAGATGTTGGAACCGTCGAACCAGTACCACACCGCGACCATGTGAAGGGTACCGTCGGGATTTGACGTGGCTATGGACGCAATGTATCGGCCGTCCAACAACTGTCTGACTAATGCATCCGAAAGTGATGCCATATAGGACGATCCCCTTGTCGTAGTGAGACGATCATTGCTCCCGAACCGCAGCAGCCGGGGCGCGTGTCAGGTCCGTGTGCTTTACGCAACAGGGGCCAGGCGGAATCGGCGAGCCGTGCGGGCAGGTCTTGGGATGGCCGAGGAAGGTGCAGATCTTGTCTGTGGCCTCGGACGACAGGATGTGCTCGAATTTGCAGGCTTGCTGCTCGATTTCGGTTTCGCTGTCCATAGCGAGCGAGTCGGTGAAGAGGCGCTCGGCGAGGCGGTGGCGGCGGATGATGTCGGCGGCGCGCTTGCGGCCATGGGTGGTGAGTTGGACAATGGCGGAGCCGTCGCCGATTGAGACGCCACTCGGCTTGAGGGCGTCGTGGCAGGGGTTCACGAACGGCTTGTGATCGTGCGCCTGCGGCGGGTGAGGCTGGGTTTCGACCAGGCCCATGCTGGCCATTTTTTCGATGGCGATCGAAACCGGCAGGGCACCGTGCACTTCCATGTGCTCGATTTCGGCGATTTCGCCGTGCTCTTCGAGCACAAATAGTTCTTCCAAGACCTCGTCGAATTGCTCGTCGTCGGCCATAGAGAAGACTTCCTGGGCGGCGATCTTGCCGTGGTGGAGTTCCACGCGGCGGTCGGCCAGGCGGGCTACGACGGGGTCGTGGGTGACCATGACGATGGTGCGTCCTTGCTGATGAAGTTCACGGAGCAGGCGCAGGACGATTTCTTCGTTGGCTGCGTCGAGGTTGCCGGTGGGCTCGTCGGCGAGGACGATTTTTGGGTCGTTGATCAGCGCACGGGCAATACAGACACGCTGCTGCTCGCCTCCGGAGAGCTGTGAGGGCAAGTGCCAGGCCCGCTCTTTCAGGCCAACGCGCTCGAGAGCGTCGAGCGCTTCTTTTTCGTCGGTCATGCTGTGGAAGTACTGCGCGAGCATGACGTTCTCGACAGCGGTCAGGTACGGGATCATGTGGAATTGCTGGAAGACGAAGCCGATTTTTTCGGCGCGCACGCGGTTGAGGTCAGCGGCGCTGAAGGTGGCGACGTTTTCACCGTCGAGCCAGATCTCGCCGCTGGTCGGGCGGTCGAGGCAGCCAATCAGGTTGACCATGGTGCTCTTGCCGGAGCCGGAGGGGCCCATCATGGCGATCCATTCGCCGGGTGCGATGTCGAGGGAGATGCTGTCGAGCGCGAGGATCTGACCCCCGTTTTTCTCTTCTTCTTTGGCGGGATAGCTTTTGATTACGTGTTTGAGTCGGATCATTGGGTTGCTACCTTATCACCTTTTCACTCGGCACCTGGATTCCAATCGAGTCATCAATGCGTCTCCGGCAGGTCGAACGTGCCGTCCGACCACGTGCGAACCGGGACCATAAATGTGGTGACTCGAGCCACTTCGTCCTTGTCATCGATAATCGGCGAACCGGGCAATCCTTCGCCCCATGTTCCAGCTTCCCCGAGCGGAGCAAAAAACATCAGGTGAGGATGCCAGTGCCCAGCCTGATCGTTCAGATACCCTTGCTTCGACATCATGTAGCACATGGCGCCCGGTTCCATGGCAGGCAATTCTTTCTTGTTAATCGCCGCGCTGATCGTCTCGGCCATCTGATCTTTCGAACGTCCGGCCAAAACGAGTTCGGTCTTCTTGAGGATCAGGGGAAGGAAGGACCGGGCAGCCCCCGGATTGAAGCAGGCGGGGCCTCTTGCCTTGGGATTCCAGAATACGGGATCGTTGAAGGTGGCAGTCCACCCTCGCAGCACCATGCAGACGAACCCATTCTTGCCACGAACCGCAATTTCATAGCCGCGCTTTCCAAGAACCATAACCTCGGCATCATCGGCAATCGATGCCGGTGCCGCGGTGCGGGCAAGCGAGATCTCCGCACTTCGTTCCATCAGGTATTGCTCAAGCGGAGCCATGTTGGGATACAGCGATTTAGGGTCCTGTGCGTTTGCGAGACGGACTGGGGTCAGCATAAGCACCAACCCGAGGCATCGAAATGCATTCTTTGTGATCGATCCTCGCATTCGGTATTTCTCCTGAGCACGGGCTGCTGCAATCGAATATCCATTAACCCAGTATCCATTAACATCACTCTCCCCTCAGGATAATGGCGGGTGCGACGCGGCGAAGCAGGCCGAGGGGAAGAACCGCGGACAACAGAGCAACAGCAATACTGCCGGCGAGCACGTACGGAAACACGCTGAAGCGCGGCATCACGGGCGCATGGAAATTGACGCGTCCGATCCAGGCGGCGACGCCTACACCGATCGCGAATCCCAGCAGCGCGCCAATTGCGCCTAACGCTGCGGCCTCGGCGGCGAAGAATCCGTTGACGAGACGTTCGGAAGCGCCGAGAGCTTTCATGATGGCGAAGTCGCGGCGGCGGTCGAAGACCCAGCCGATCAGCGTGGCCAAGACGCAGAGCGAGGCAGTCAACACAATAAGGGCGGAGGCGGCGTACAGCGTGGCACGTGTTTTGTTGAGCACGTTAGCTTCGCCTTCGAGAATCTGGCGGACGGGGCGGACGTCGGCCGTGTGCAGGATTTGCGTGAGCTGTGCGATGGCTTGTTCGATTTCGGCGGTGGAGCCGCTGACGGCGATTTCGATCGTTGTGGGCGCGACGCCGGTCCAGCTCTGAAATTCGGATTGATCGAGGTAGATGCGGGAGTCTTCAGCGGCGCCGGTCTGGAGAAGGCCCGCTGGCGCCAGTTGCACGGCCCGGTCGTGAAAAGTCAGTTCGAAGGGCTTGCGATCGGGGGTGACGACGGCGGCGGCGCGCATGCCGACCAGGGCTTCTCCCGCTCCTGCAGGCCAGCGGGTCACGCTCCACCAATGGTTGAGCTGACCGGCGCGTGCGAAGTCGGTTCCGACTACCACGACGGATTGGCCGTCTTTGGTGCGGGCAACAGCATAGGAGAAGGGAACGGCCAGGGTCTTCGGACCGAGGGTGGATTCGATGCGGGTCAGGGCGTCGGCAGGGAGCGGCTGTCCTTCTTTCGCGACAGCTACGACATTGGCGCCGTAGTTGCGAAATTCGCTGCGGAGCTTGGCCTGAACGTCGACGTAGAGGTTCATCATCGCTGTGGCCACTGCGGCCGCGACGACCATGGCGAGCAGGGCAGAGGCGGCGCGGCCGCGGCGCAGGACGGCGGCGCGAAGCAGCATGCGTACGAACATCGAGGTGTGAGGCGCATCGGCGCGGCGGTTTGCGACTTGGTCCGCATCATGCACGGTGCTCGGCGAGGTGTTCATGCTTCACCTCGCAGGGCGAACACCGGGTCAAATTTCACAGCGCGGCGGATGGCGGCGGCGCTTCCGGCGAAGGTTACGAAGACGGCGATCGCGAGGATGATGGGGAAGAGCACCGGTTCGATGGAAATCTGCGAATTGAAGATCGACTGACCGATCTGACGCGCGAGAAGGGAACCAGCGCCGAATCCAACGATTCCCCCGATGAGTGCCAACAACAGCGCTTCTGCAAAGAAGAGCGCTGCTACGGCGGCGCTGCCCGCGCCGAGCGCCTTCATCAGGCCGACTTCCTGGCGGCGCTCATAGATCGCGGTGGCCATGGCTGCGGAAACCGCCAGCGCGGAAGCGAAGAGCGCGGCCAGTGTGACCAACAGCATCAGGCCTTTGATGCGCGAGAGTACCGTGCCCTCGTTCTGCGCGACCTGGCGGATCTGCTCGGCGTGCGAGTGCGGGATCGCTTCCTGCAACTGATAAGCGATTGACTGCACGTAGGGCGAGCAGTACCAGCGATCGTACATTTCCGGGGTCATGGTTTTGGGATCGCGTACGGCGAGGGCGTCTTCGGGCTTGGTCAGGGCACTGACGTAAATGCGGCGGACGGCGCCGGGCTTGCCCAGGATTTCCTGGGCCAGGAGCAAGGAGCCAACAATCTGGTCGTCTTCAGCGGCACCGGTAGAAAGGATGCCGGAGATGGTGAGAGGGTGGCTGTTGACCTCGAGAGTATCACCGGCGCGAATGTTGAACTTCGAGGCGAGACGCTTGCCCACGAGAACGTTCTGCGAGCTGTCGTCGGGCCAAATGCCACTCACTTTCCACCAGGGATGCGTGATTCTCACGCCGGTGGTGAACTCGTCCTTCCCAAAGATGAGAGCTTTGTTGAAGTAGGTGCCGAGCAGCGTTACGTCTATGGCGCTGGCGCCTTCGACGACTTTTACTGTCACGGGCAGCATCGGCGAGAAGCCGACGATGTTGTGATGCCAGAAGGTGCCGCGGATCTTGGGAAGGTCGGCTTCGTTCAGAAATGTGCCGTCGCTGGGCGGCTTCAGGTTCACGCCGCCGATTTCTACGTCGAGCGTGTCCTCTTGCGGAGTGACCAGCAGGTTGGCGCCGTAAGTACGGAGCTCGCGATTGATCTTGTCGCCGATATCGGTGGCGACGGCGATCATGGCAGTGGCAACGGCTACGCCCAGGGTGATCGCTACGCCCGCCAGCAATTTGCGTCTGGTCTGGCGGCGGAACGACTCGTAGACGAGGCGGGGGAACATTCTATTTCTGTTCGAAGTAGTGGGCGCCGGCCGCTACGTCCGCCTCCGAGATGATGACTGCGTCACTGGTGACCTCGGCTTTCAACGGAATCGGGTTGCAGCCGCCCGGCATGCCGACCGATTGCGGATTGATGGGAGCAGCACAGTTCTTGCAGACGATTCCGGTGGAACTCCTGTAGAAGCCCACGGCGCCGCAGATTTCACAGGCGTCGAAAAGCGTGGCGATCTTGCCGTCGGGCTTCTGATAAATCCAGAAGCGAACTTCGGTGCCGCTTTCCTGAGCAGCGTAACGATGAAGGTCACCGTCGTACACCTGATTGAGTGGAATTGAAACCTTGCCATTCACAAACGCAACTTCTGTGGCAGGAGAAAGCGCGCTGGCCTTCTTCTCATAGATGAATCCCGCTGTGACCATCACGATAAAGATGAACGAGCAGACATAAACCGAGGCCATCCACAGGCGCTCCTTGCGGGCGGTCCAGAGAGCTTTGCGGCGGGCGGCACCTTCGGCGGGGATGTCGGTGGGCTGGCGGCTCTTCATTTCGAACAGCACCATGAGTCCAGCGAGGGCGAGAATCGTGATGAAAAAGAACAGATCGTTGCGGACGATGGGGCCGATGATGGCCATCTCCTGGCGGGAGGAGGGAAGCACTCCGTTTTCCGACAGCTCGTGCAGGCCGGAGATGACAAGCTGCGCGGCGACGAAGAACAGAATTGCGGTCGTGACCTTGAAGAATTTCTGCAGGTTGATCTTGACGCTGCCCTTGACGAACATCACGCCGAAGAGAATAGCGACGACGGCGCCCAGCGTAGTGCCGATGAAGCTCAGCAATTCGCTTGAATTCAGGGTGACAGCGGAAAGAATCAGGACCGTTTCGACGCCTTCGCGGAGGACCATCAGGAAGACGAAAGCAAACAGGCCAATCCAGGCGTCGTTGCGGGCGAACAGACCGACCTTGCCTTCGATCTCGCCTTTCAGCTTGCGGCCGGTCTTCATCATGAAGATGATCATGGTGACGACGAAGGCGGCGGCGACCAGCATGACCCAGCCTTCGAAGATGTCCTGGTTCCAGTTCAGGCGGGAGAGCAGCACGGCGACGCCGATCGAGCCGACAAAGGCGGCACCGAGAGCGGCATAGACCGATTTGCGCAGATCGTTGCGGCCGATCTTGTTCAGGTAGGCCAGGGTGATGCCGACGATGAGGGCGGCTTCAACGCCTTCGCGGAGGGTGATGATAAAGGCCTGGAGCATGGGACCGGGGCACCTGTTCTAATTGAAAATGAATTTCAATTTCAATATCAATAGGATACGGGCCGGAGGGGGGTGGGGTCAACGGATGGGGTCACGGACGGTTGTGATGGGCATCACACGGGGGAAATGGGGCATTGAACGAGGAGTCTCAGGCGGCAGCGAAGGGCCTGAGAAGTCAGAAGTTAGAGGCCAAAATGCGGAAGTAACCCCGACTTGTTTGCCGGCGGCACTTTCAAAGGTGCTTCAGGAATCTCTGCGCTTCACTCAGTTGCGGGAACAGCTTCTCTTCCGCCGTGAATTCCTGCGGATGCACACAGCGCCGACTTCCTTTCAATTTCACCGGATGCTTCAAGTGCAGCATCTCGTGGAAGAGGATGTATTCGATCGCATAACGGGGAACTCGCGGGTCATCGAAGACGCGGCTGATGACGATGGCGTTGTGGGCGGGGTCGTAGTGGCCGAGGCGGTTGCGGGCGTGGTCGCGGCTCCAGGTTAATTGAGGGCGTCCCATCAGGCCGTGGAAAAAGCGGCGGTTCAGGTCGTCGAAGATTTCCTCCAGGTGGTAGTGATGGCCGCGGGCGGTGTGGATGTGCTTGCGTCCGCGCATCTGGCGGACCAGGCGCGCTTTGGCGCTGATGTCATGGCTGGCCACGTAACGCCGATAGCGGGCGCTCCGGGTACGGTCGACGGGCCGGCGGTAAAGCTTAGCCAGCAGGATGTGGGCGATAGCGCTGAGCACTGGTTCGGGCGCGCCTTCGAGCAGGTCGGAGATGCGGACGTAGAGTTGGCCTTGGCGCAGGCGGATGGTGTTGTTGATGGAGACGAAGGAATAGAAGCGGACATGCATCGGCGGAACGTGGTTGTGCGGACGCAGATCGACGCAGGCGCGGCGAAAGATCTCCTGCAGTTGCGAGGGCACTGTGAAGGAAGGTTAGCACGAGTTTCGTCCAAGTACTCAATACCCAGAACCTCCACCTGATTATTGATCCACGCATTGCAGCGTCGTGCCATCGCGCAGGCACGGGATCTTTGGCTCCGCAGGCGGGGTCGCGCTTTGTTGGCTGGCGTTTGGGGTAGCGTTCGAAGGAGTTCGTGTCGTGTGCTGCGAGTTCTTCTGGATCCGATACACAGCCTTGCCATGGAAAAACGGATCTGCCATCGTGCCAACAAGTCCACCCACGGTTCCCAGGGCGATAGCACCGAAGAACGCATTCGGGCCGCGGTAGCTGGTGGAGGCCGAAGCCCCCATCGCGGCGCCGGTGGCAACTCCTACGCCCGTCCCGATGATGGTGCCATTGTGAGTGCGGAACACAGCTTTGACATTGTTGCGAGGATAGACGTGATGGCGGACGACCGGGATCAACAGAATACTTCCTCGTACCGAGCAGGCCAGTTCATCGTCATTCGCGCTGTCGAAGGAACAGTGGCCGAAGGTGCTGCCGTGGATGAGCTGCACCTTGATCCCAGTTCCGACGCGGAGAGCCTTCACGTTCTCCCAGTCGGCGACTTGGGACAACGCGCCAGAGACAAGCACCAGAGGTAGCAGGAGGCGAGGGATGATGTTGCCATAGTTCATGGCGGCATCCTAGCGCTCAACTTCGGGCGCGGCCGGTCGGTTTGGGACAGTTTCTCGAGTGTCACAGCAATCGGTAGGTGATACCACGGCAGATTGCTGTCGGAGGGGGCCAGATTCCGGATCGGCCCCGATGGCGTTTTGTGACTGGGAGCCATTCGTTTCCGCGGGAGGTTGTACGGTTAGAGGGTGCTTCAGGACCATCTCGACGAGTGTGCCCGGCGGCAGGGAGAGTTCGTCGCCGCGGGTGAAGAGTGCCTTGGAGAGGCCAACTCCTCCCCCAACCAACATGCCAATTCCGAGGCTGGTGAGGCTGCGCCCGCCGATGCCTCCGAAGATCGCACCCACTGCCGCTCCGCCGACCACCGAGTGCACATCGGCGTCGATCTGGTCGACGGGCTCGATCAGGCCTTCCTGGTCTACGGTGCGATTGCGGGTGGAGCCGGGGAGACTCTGCAGGCGTCCAGATATCGAGAGCACATGATTGTCAGGGAGGATGAGCTGGGTGAATTGCAATCGCATCTGGGCACGGCCACTGACGCGTCCGGGCCGGCGTTGCCATTGCACCGTGCCGAGCACACGAGTGTGCTCGGGGATCACCACACGATCGTGCAGCACAACTGGAAACACCGTCTCGAGGTAAACTCCCGATCCGCTGGTGGAGGACGTTGTATGCAGCGGGCTGATCAGTTTCATGAGCAGATGCGTGCCAGATGGAATCGTGACTGGCGCCGCAGCGGCGGAGGAGGGCAGACCTTCGGCTGGTGCCGTTGTTGCAGAGCCGTGGTTGGCGGCGGCGAGAAAACCGATCTGCGCCCGGCTCTGAATGCAGAGAACGAGAAGGCAGACGAGTAACAAAGCGTGTCTCATGATTCGCTCTCCATCGGGTCGATCGTAACGAGGGAAGGTCGAGGGCCTTTGGAGAGGATGTGACAGTTTCGCGAGTGTCCCAGGGATCAGGCCAGCGGCTTCTGGATGAACTCGACGTAATGACGAAGTTCAGCGATCGAGGGGTCGGAGAGGAGCGGGAAGGGAATTGCCGTGCACTCTGGCGGCAACTCGGTCGCAGTAACGGAGTCGCAGACCACTGCGGCGGCCTGCTGCAATCCGCGGTGCCAGTTGGGCTTGCGGGCGTCACGGAACAGGAGGCTGTCAGGATGGAAGCCGGCGGCTTGAAGAATGGTGCGTGCCGTCTTCAGAAAGTGCGGCCACCGCGAGGCTACGCCGACCAACACATTGAGCGGAGCGGGGAGCCATTGGGTGAGAGAAGCAGGCACGGAGCGAATCTGCAGAATCAGTACGTCCGTTCCGGCGGGCAGTCGTTTGCGCACCTCGGCCGTGCGATTGGGGAGCGTGACGGCTATCCCTCCTTCGAGTGGCTTCGGACAATCTCGCGGCCCGCAACTGCGGACGGGGAACATCACGCTCTGCTGCATCTCCGCGACTAGGATTCGACGCAGCTCTTCGTCCGGCTCAATCAGGAGGAAATGATCAGGCGGCTGCAACTCGAGCCAGTGGCGCAGGCGGGCGCGCACGGTTGCCAGCGGAGCGCCAAGGTCGCGGGCGGACCGGAACAGCGCGGCGATCATTTGATCAAGCGCAAGGGCGGAAGCGGGTGAGACTTCGGGTTTAACGGTGCGCACGTAAACGCCGCTGCCATGGCGTAGTTCAAGCCACCCCTCCTGCTCCAACTGGCGATATCCGGCGCTGACCGTATTGGGATGAAGGCGGAAACGTCGCGCCAGTTCGCGCGTACTGGGAAGGCGCTGGCCGGGAGCGAGGTCATCGCTCAGGATGCCGAGGATGATCTGGGTGACCAGTTGTTCGCGGATAGTGACTTCGCTGGCGCGGGCGAACCAGAGTTGCATGACCGGACTATCTTAGTCTGACGCGCGGCGTTGACAATGCATTTGCTGCGACTGCCGGCGGTCGAGGCCGAGTCTTGAGTTAAGGAGCGGGGCGCGTCGCCGGTCGCTACTGATTTGGTGCCGGCGCCAGCGTTCTGAGTTGCTAATCTTTCTCTTTATTCTTCTTCTTGCGCTTTACGTACTCTTCCACTTCTCCCACGGTCTTGCGGTGGTCGTCGGCGCTAGAGTCCACGGTTTCAATCGCGTTGCTGAGGAGGAACTCATACTGGCTGGACTCAGCGGCGTCGGTGTGGGCGTCGTCTTTGAGGGCTCGCAGCTTGGCTTGGAATTCGGTGTCGGCGTCGATGATCAGCTTCAAGGGCTTGCGGATGTCGTCCTTGCGGCCTACGTACATGTCAATGTTGTCGTTGAGTTCGTCGTAGACGCCGAGAAAATCGGCGAGCATGTCGTGGGTCTGTTGGGCACGATCGGCAGCCTTAGGGTCGGCACGCATTTGTTCCAGTCTATTTATGCGATCGCGGCTAAAGCTCACGTAGAGCTTTAAGCGCTGGTCGGGGTCGAGCATGGCGTCGCGGAGCTGGTCGATTTCAACGGGCGTAAGGGGATCGTGTTTTCGCTGGGCACAGAGGGGAAGCACAAGGATGAAGAGAAGGATCAGTCCCTCGGAAACGAGCCGGCGCGTCATTTCTTCTCCTTTTTGAACATCTCATTCAAGAGAGTGGTGCGAATCTCCTGCAGGCGCTGAATCGCATCGTCTACCGGGGCCTGATCTTCGAAGGCGAGAGTGCGTTTGATGTCGGCCAGCTTGTCGGCCATCTTGCGAACGGAGATCTCGACACGCTTCAGATGCTTCCGCGACTCTTTCGCGCCATCGCGGGCTTTGGCGGAGTAGACGACGATATCCTGAACGGCATCGCGAGCCTCTTCGATATGGCCCTCGGTGTAAAAGGTGTCGGCGTTGCGCAGCTGCAGCTCAGCGATGTGGATGCAAAGCGGCGGCTGATCCTGGGTGGGCGTGGAATCAACCTTGGCCTTAAGAGCTTCCACCGTTTCGTCCTTCGCAAGGGAAGCGACGGCGGCGACAGCGAAGACGACAATCCAGACTGCAAGGGTCCGCATGAGGTTCAATGCTTTTTGGGTTCGATGGCGATGAGCCGGTGCCGCGCCTGCCACTCCTGATCAGGATACTGTCCTTTGGCCGTTTCTAGGAAGAGGTGGTAATAGACCGAGGCGTTCTTGAAGTCGTGAAGGTGGTCGTAGGCGGTGGCACGGAGGAAGTTCCCGACCGTCGTTGGAGGCAGGAGCTTGTCGCGAACATCGAGGGCCTTGATAGCCAGCGGATAGTTCTTGTTCTCGTTGGCGGCGATGGCCAGACTGCCGTAGGCTTCACCGAAATCAGGCCTGAGCTTAATCGCGGCTTCGAACTCCTGTTGGGCTTCCGGGAATTGGTGCCGCTTCAGAAGCACTTCACCGAGAAGCTGATGGAGCTGGGCATCGTTGGGACTGGCGGTTAGCAGGGTACGGTAAGATTTCTCCGCGTCGGCAAGCTTGCCTGTCTGCGTCAAGAGGTCGGCCAAGTCCCGTTGTGCTTCGGCGTCGCCGGGAGTAAGTTGCAGCGCGGTTTCCAACTCGGAGATGGCCTCTTCCTTCTTTCCCTGGGCAGCCAGGACACGGCCGAGTTGCAGGTGCAGGTCGGCGTCGTCGGGACGGAGAGTTGCCAACCCCCGCAGCAGAGGTTCGGCTTCTGCCAGACGTCCAGCTTTCATGTAGACGTTGGTGAGGCCGAGGGCAGCTTCCACCGAGTGCGGTTCGAGAGATAGGACTTGCTTGTATTCGGCCTCGGCGCCGGGGAAATCCTTGCGGTGCTCGCGCAGAAGTGCAGCCGAGAGATGCGGCTCGGAGTCCTTCGGAGTGAGATCCGCTGCTTTCTGATAGGCGGCGAGGGCTTCGTCGGGTTTGGTGTTCTCGATGAGGTGGCCGAGGGAGAGCCAGGCGCGGGCCTGACCCTCCTCAACATGCGCGGTGGGTTTCAAAGTGGTAGCGGCGCGGAGAAATTGTTCCGCATCAGGGTTGTTGTTGCGGGCCAGCATGAGTCCGAGATTCAGGTTGGACTCGAAGACGTCGGGCTTGGCGGCGACCGACTGGCGGTAGGCGTGTATCGAATCTTCCGTGCGGTTGAGGCGGTTGTAGACGAATCCGAGGTCGAACCAGGCCTGGTAGTTCTTGGGGTCGCGCTCGAGGGTTTTCTTCAGCAGAGTCTCGGCGGCGGAAAAGTCGTTTTTCTGAATCGCTTCTTCGGCTTGCGAGAGCTCGGCGGGTTGTTCCTCGACGACTTCCTTGTGGTGTCGGACAGTGGAATGGGTCTGGGCGAAAGTGCAGCCAATCATGAGCACGAAGAGAACGAGATTGGCGGCCGGACGGTTCATGCTTGAGTCGAAACCTCTGGGGCTAAAACAGTCGGCTTACTTGTTTCCGTTTCGGTTGCCATTTGTGTTCAGCACCCGGGTCAGATATTGGCCGGTGTAGGAATTCTTGAGTCCGGCGATCGCTTCCGGCGTGCCCGCACCGACGATGTTTCCGCCACGCTCGCCGCCTTCGGGGCCCAGGTCGATGACCCAGTCAGCGGTCTTGATCACTTCCAGGTTGTGCTCGATCACCACGATGGACCCCCCTGCTTCTATCAGACGCCGGAAGGCGGACAGTAGTTTGCTTACGTCATCGAAGTGCAGCCCGGTGGTGGGCTCGTCGAAGATGTAGAGGAGGCGGCGCTTGCGTTTCACTCCGTCGCCACCTTCGGACGAGCGGCTGACTTCACGGGCGGCTGGCTGCAGATGCGCGGCCAGCTTCATGCGCTGGGCTTCGCCTCCGGAAAGTGTAGTTGCGGATTGGCCCAGACGCAGGTAGCCGAGACCGACTTCGTCGAGCACGCGCAGTTTGTCCGTCAGCTTGGGGACGTCGGCGAAGAATTTCAGGGCTTCGCGAATCGTCAGGTTCAGCACTTCGTGGATGTTCTTGCCTTTGTAGCGGATTTCCAGCACCTGCGGCTTGTAGCGCGTGCCTTTGCATTCATCGCAGATCAGTTCCACGTCGGCGAGAAACTGCATCTCTACCGTAACGGTGCCGTCGCCCTGACAGTTTTCACAGCGGCCGCCGGGGACGTTGAAGGAGAAGTGCCCGGCAGGGAAGCTGCGCTTCTTGGCTTCGGGCAGCGAGGCGAAGAGATCGCGGATGACGTCAAAGGCCTTGATGTAGGTGACGGGGTTGGAGCGCGGGGTACGACCGATCGGAGATTGGTCGACCAGAACGACTTCGTCCAGGAACTGGTCGCCTTCCACCCTATCCCAGGTGATCGCGGTGGGCATGCTGCCGTTGGTTTGTTTCTTCGCGATGGCCAGTGCCTGGTAAAGCACGTCGTGCAACAACGTGGATTTGCCCGAGCCCGAGACGCCGGTAATGGCAACGAGCATACCGAGAGGTATCTCGAGATTGATGCGTTTGAGATTGTGTGCGCGAGCGCCGGCAATGCGCAGTTTGTGAGAACTGGGCTTGCGGCGTTGCGTTGGAACCTGGATGTGCAGTTCGTCGCCGAGATAGCGGCCGGTGAGTGAGTGGGGCAGCTTCGTGATTTCGTCGTACGTGCCCACTCCGACAACTTTGCCCCCCGTTTCTCCTGCGCCGGGACCGAGGTCGAGGATACGGTCGGCAGCGCGCATGATGTCGGGATCGTGCTCGACCACAAGGATGGTATTACCCAGGTCGCGCAGGTCGTGCAGGATCTTGATCAGGCGATGGGTGTCGCGGCTATGCAGGCCGATCGAAGGTTCGTCCAGAACATAAAGAGTTCCCACCAGCCGCGAACCGAGGGAAGTCGCAAGTTGGATGCGTTGCGCTTCGCCGCCGGAGAGAGTCGAGGCCAGGCGATCAAGAGTCAGGTATTCGAGGCCGACTTCGTTCAGGAAGCGGAGCCGCTCCTGGATTTCGGTGAGCAGCTTGTCGGCGATGGCGGCTTGTTGCGGAGAAAGCTTGAGTTCGTTGAAAAAGCTGGCTGCCTCTTCCACGGTCATCGCGCAGACCTGGCAGATGTCTTTGCCTTGAATCTTGACCTGGCGGGCTTCGGGGCGAAGACGGGTGCCGGTGCAGGTCGAACAGACCGAGTATCCGCGGTAGCGGCTGAGAAAGACACGGACGTGGAGCTTGTACTTCTTTCGCTCCAGGTGCTGGAAGAATCCGCGTACGCCCGGGAAGCGGCCTTCACCGTCGATGATCTGCCGCTGGTGCTCGACATCGAGCTCGTACCAGGGGAGGTCTATCGGGATTTCGGCCTGGCGCGCGAAGCGCTTAAGCTCGGTGAAGAGTGGGCGATATTTGGGTTTGGTCCAGGGCTCGATGGCACCTTCATTCAGAGTCTTGCCCTTGTCGGGAATGACGAGGTCGAGATCGAAGTCGATCGTATTGCCGAAACCCTGGCAGCGGGGGCAGGCTCCGTAGGGGTTATTGAATGAGAACAGGCGCGGCTCGGGTTCTTCGTAGCGCGTGCCGTCTTTCTTGCATTCGAAGCGCTGCGAGAAACGTAGCTGTTGCGTGGTCTGGCCTTCGCGCGTGGCGGTTTCGAAGATGACTTCGTTCGATTCGCGATAGCCGATTTCGACGGCATCGACGACGCGGGAACGGGCGTCGGCGGAGACGGCCAGGCGGTCGATCAAGGCGAACACTGGCCGCGAGAAGTCGATGTCAAGCAGCGACTCGGGTGTGGAGAACTCGAAAATCTGACCGTCCTGGAAAAGTCGGTTGAAGCCGCGCTTACGCAGGTCGAAGAGGCGGGTCTTGAGGGCATCGGAGATGGCGCTGCTGTCTGCAGTCTTCTTGGCGCGTGACTTCTTCTTGCCCGAGTCGGGGGCAGCAGCATCGGCATTATTCAGAGGGAACAGGACGATCAGTCTGGAGCCTTCTCCGAGGGCCAGAATTCTTTCGGCGACTTCGTCGACCGTGTCTTTCCTGACCTCCTGTCCGCATTTCAGGCAGTAGGTGCGGCCTACGCGAGCGAAGAGCAGACGCAGGTAGTCGAAGATCTCTGTGGCAGTGGCGACCGTCGACCGGGGATTGCGGGTGGAGTTCTTCTGCTTAATGGCTACGGCGGGGGCGATGCCGTCGATCAAATCGGCGTCGGGCTTCTCGATGCGCTCCAGAAACTGTCGCGCGTACGCGGAGAGAGATTCGACATAGCGGCGCTGCCCTTCGGCATAGATCGTATCGAAGGCGAGCGATGATTTGCCGGAACCGGAGACACCGGTGACTACCGTCAGCTGATTGTGCGGGATCTCAAAATCAATGTTCTTGAGGTTGTGGACCCGGGCCCCGCGAACAACAATGCTATCCGTCGACATCGTCCCCTGAGATAGCTTCCGCACACAGAGGGAGCGGGAAGCGATAGTGAATCTTTCTATTATAGACGGTCGGGTCGTTCGCTGTTCGTCGTTAGCAGTTTGCTATTCGCAACTTGGAAGATGCTTCATCGCCACAGGATGCTCTGCGGTTCGGCCAGCAAAGGGCGAATCGCGATCAGCGAACAGCGCTTCTCACTGTGCCGCGAACGAGAATAGTACGAGGATGTAGATCCACAAGCCAGCCATGAAGTGCCAGTACCAGGAAGTTACATCGACGACGATCCGCCGCGATTCGACGGGCCGGTGCAGGAGAGATGCGATATTGGCGATGAGCAAAGCGAGAACCCCGCCGGCGAGATGAAGTCCGTGCATGGCGGTGAGCATGTAGATGAAGGAACTGCTGGTTCCGCCCGTCATATGGAAGCCCTGCCGCGACAGGTTACTCCACACGAGCAACTGTCCCGCTAGAAACAGGACCCCGAGAACGCTGGTCAGAGTCAACCACGGGAAGTGGCGCTCATCGCCTAACGAGATTCCAGGGATGTTCGAGATCGGGCTGAGAGCCGCTTCCCGGGTGATGGCACGGCGGGCGCGGTCGATGGTGAAACTGCTTACGAGCAGGATCGCCGTATTCAACAACAACAAAACCCAGGGCAGGCGGACGGGAATCCACTGGCGGATGTAGACGTCATTGGTCGTGTCGAAACTGAGGTAGCCGCGTCTTGCCAGGTACACGACAGTGAACGACAGGAACAGCATACAGATCGGCGTCATGAAGACGGCGAGCGCCAGGCGGGCATGGCGGAGGCGTTCGCCGTAGTTGGGAAGGCTGTCGCCGCTACCGCGGCCGCCGCGATCGTCGCCTCCGCCGGAATAGGGCGGATGAACGCCGCCGTTGTGTCCGGTGGACGGGTTCCGCGAGCTGTGGGTCAAGCGGGACATGGATCACTACGGGAACTCGGGGACGTCGCCAGCGAACGGACCAACCCCGGCCGCTCCTGGGCCACCACATCAACTTGTAGTAGATGATCTCACTCAGTTCCGCGCTGCGCAATCGGGGAAGAACCGGAGGGGTTTTCGTCGGGGGCTCACTCCGCGGCAACGGCCTTGCGGTATTCCTCGAGGTGGCCGCGAACTTCTTCCATAATTTTCAGGTATTCGGCATCGCCGCGCAGGCTGTTGTAATTCTTGTCGCGCTGGAACCAGGGATAGTTGTGATTGCCGAGGGCAACGGCGCGTCGGAGCCAGACTAGAGCCTGCTGTCGATCCCCTAACATGGCGTAGATACCACCCTGCCAGTAAGCGGCGTCACCGTCGACGGTGAGTTCCGGCCGCGCGCGGAACACGAGCGGATCAATCCGGTTGCGTTGTCCGCGGGAAGCGTAGAGGAATGCCGCGAGAACAGCAGGAGCATCGTCCCCGCTGCCGCGGCTCAGTTCGATGGCCCGCGTGAAGTCCTGGTCGGCCTCGTCGAACTTGTCCTGGTAATACAGGAATTCAGCCAAGTACGAGAGAGCCTTGAATTGATCGGGATTGGCAGCGAGGACACGCCGCATCTCTTGTTCGGATTCCTCCGGGCGTCCCTGATAGAGATGCATGCGGGCATGCATCCAGTGGATGTTGGCGGTGTTGGGGTTCAGCTCGACGCTCCGGTCGTAGGCCTTTTCGGCGGCGTCCAACAGGCCGGTGTAATGATAGAGATACCCCAGCCAGCCCCATAGATTTTCGGAGTTGGGAGCAAGAGGAATTGCCTGCCGCAAAATTTTGAGAGCTTCGAGATTGTGGCCCCGCTCGGTCAAGGCGGCCCCCAAGGCGACGAGCGCCTCCGGAGAGTTCGGCTTGAGTGCTACGGCACGGCGCGCTGCCTCTTCTGCCAGTGCCAGGTTTTGTGCCGCATTTTGCAGGATATTCGCACCTTCCATCAGATAGAGCTGCGAGAGCAGCGCCTGGGCTTCGCTGAAATTCGGGTCCTGCGCAAGGGCGTCTTGCGCGGCACTCCTGCCCAACCGAAGACTCTCCATCTGCGAACGCATTCGGTAGTCGTTGAGATAAAAGCGCGACTGGAGATAGAGGTTATAGGCCTGCGGGGAAGAGGTCAGAGGCGCTTCCAGCGTCTGCTGCTCTTTGCCCGAAACCTCGATTTTCAGACCGTCGACGACCTTCTTGGCCACTTCATCTTGAAACTGAAGCATGTCGCTGGCATGCAGGTCGTAGTGATCGGCCCAGCGCGCAGACTTGTTCTGCTTGTCGATCAGCTGGACCGAGACGCGGACGACAGGGCCAACCCGCTGGTAGGTCCCATCAAGCACGGAATCCACCTGCAGGTCCTGCGCCGCCTGGGTGGGGTCGGCGGGCTCCTTGACGTACTTCAATACCGAACTGGTCGGGCGTACTGCGAGATTCTGCAACGAGGCGAGACGCGTAATGATGGCGTCCGTCATGCCGATGCCCCACGCTTCGTCGGCGGTGGAGCCGGACAGAGAACGGAACGGAAGCACGGCAACGGTGTGGACGGACTGGAGCGGCGTGGCCGTCGCGATTTGTGGTGGCGGCGGTTCCGATGGTGGGCGAGATCGCAGGTACGCGAAGATCGCCCCGGCGAGCACGACCGCGCCTGCCAACGCGCCGATCCCCCACTTAACGAAAGCGCGGTGCGGAGTTTGGACGGCGGGGGTCGCCGACGTAACCCGTCCTGATTCGGTGTCGCGCATCAGGCGTTTGAGGTCGGCGCGCACCTCGGAGGCGTGCTGATAGCGGACCTCTCGGTCTTTCTCGAGAGCCTTGCCGATAATGCGTTCCAGTTCCGGAGGTGTGGACGGATTCAGGCGGACTGGCGGCGTGGGCTCGCGATTCAGCAGGCCATCGAAAATCTCTGCAGTGCCGGTGCCACGAAAAGGGACGAACCCCGTGACCATTTCGTAGAGCACGGCTCCGAACGAGAACAGGTCGGTACGGGAATCCAGATCCTTGCCGCGGGCCTGCTCCGGCGACATATAGGCGACTGTGCCGAGACTGGTGCCGGGACTGGTGAGATGCTCTTGCGACATGGTGGGTGCAGACTCGGCGCTAGCGGCCGACGAGGCTTGCTTGGCTAAACCGAAGTCGAGAATCTTCGCCTGCCCGGACTTCGTCACAAAGATGTTGGCGGGCTTGATGTCGCGATGGACGATACCCTTGGCATGGGCAGCGTCCAGGCCCTGGGCGATCTGAACAGCCAGATCCAGCGCTTTGTCAATTTCCATCGGGCGATTGTTGATCGAATGCTTGAGGGTTTCGCCCTCCAGAAATTCCATGCACAGGAAGGGCTGGCCGTCGTGCTCGTCGATTTCGTAAATGGTACAGATGTGTGGATGATTCAGCGCCGACGCCGCCCGCGCCTCGCGCTGAAACCGTTCGAGCGCCTGAGGATCGCGAGACAGTTCGGGAGGAAGAAACTTGAGGGCGACATGGCGGCCAAGCTTGAGGTCCTCAGCCTCGTAGACCACTCCCATGCCGCCGCCGCCAAGCTTATTCAGGATGCGGTAATGAGATATGGTTTGACCGATCATCGGGGCGTCAGGGGGCGATTGGTCATGGTAGGGCCCGGACAGGTAGGGAGTCAATTGCAGAAGAGCTACGGGCGCCGGGCTTCGAGCAGGTGCAGTTAAGGTCCCAACCCGAAGGCGAAGGTGATCTCGGTTTCGACTTCGAATGCTTGCCCGTTCAACGTAACGGGGCGATAGCGCCACTGCTTCATGGCACTGGTGGCGGCGGGGATTAATTGAATTGGGCCAGAAGTGGCTTTGACTTCAGCGACTCGCCCCTGGCTGTCGATCACGACCCGCATGACGACATCACCGTGCACAAAGTTCGTGCTCGCGATGCCCGGATATTCCGGGCGGACTGAACGCACCAGCATGCCCTTTAGCACGGCATGGGAGACTCGAATGCGCCGGGCATGTGGGCCTTGACCGGCAGCATCGACGATTGCGGGTAACGGGGCAGGCGAATCGGATGCCGTGCCGGGTGCTGCGGCGATCGTTGAGGCGTCCGGGCTTGTGCTCCGACTCTCGGGCGCTCGAGGAGCAACAGCGCCGGCGTGGGGCAGATGCAGCAACGCTCTCTCGACTCTGGTGGCCACGCGTTCGGAGTCATAGGTGATGTTGCCTTCCACTCTCGATTTAGCGAAATAGAGAACGTCTCCTGTCTTTGCGTCGACGACAGCGAGCTCGATGAAGGCCGTGTCCCAGACTGACGCCCCCGCAAAATAGCCGAACGCTTTCCTGTTGGGGGTGAGCATTCTGGCACCGGCACGGACGAAGAGAAGAGCATCGACATCGTCACTCAACGGAAGCTTCGCGACTTCATCGCCGATCGAAAAGCGCCCTTTACGGACGTCTTTCGACTTTCGTTGAATCTGCTGCAGCTCACCGTCGAATCTTTTCTGCACATCATCGACGGTGGAGCGCAGGTAGTCGTCTTTGGCCAGCGCTTCCAGAGAAAAAGCTGCTTGGTCGAGGTCGTAGCCCAGGTTGCGCAGGCCAGCCGCAATTTCCAGGGCCAGCGGTATTTCTGTATTCCGTGATTCCTCCATCATCGCCTCGGGGCCTTTCAGTGTCATTCTGCTGAGGCTGACCTGCACGGGCATGAGCACGATGGAGTGGATGTGCTTTTTTCCGGACTTCAGGTCGGAGCGCGCAGATTGAGCGAGGGAGGGTGAGGCCCACAACAACGCGACAATCAGGAACGCTACCTTACTTCTCATCCAGCCCCCTCATCGGGCCTGCAGGGACTTCGCTCGCTGGGGTCTTCGCTGCTGAGTCCAAGGCTTCGACGTGCAGTCTCACCTGCCGGGCATCTTTGGCCTGGGGGGCGAGTTCCAGGTAGGTTTTGAACTGCGCAATGGCATCGACGAATGCCCCGTTGCTCTCGAAGAGATAGCCGAGTCCGCGGTGCGCGGCGGCGTTATGCGGATCCATCTCGAGTGCCCGATGAAACGCCTTCGCAGACCGGATCCAGTTCGCCTGCCAGCGGGCGCGGCCGTGCTCGTCCGCCAGAAGGGCCTTGTCGTACTCGGCTATCGTCATCTTCTTGAGGCGGAGACGGGCTTCTTCTTTGGCCTCGTTAGTAAGTTCGTCGCTCTGAGGCAGCGGCGTGCGTGCGCCCAGGCTGCGATAGGCGTCCCCGAGAAGGACATAGTTTTCGGCATCGTCGGGGTTTTCTGATGTGAGGCGCAATGCGATGGCTAATGCGGTACGGGGCCTTCCCAGCAGTATGGCCATGGCGGCATGTTGGCGCATGAGGCCGGCCATGGCCGCAAGATACGCGGGCCGGTTCACGATAAATCCGCGGGCGTCCGGCTGGAACTGCCCGGCCGTTGCGATTGCGTGCCGTGCTCGGGCCGCCAAGCTCGAAGGATTCGACCAAAACACTGGCTGGCGGCTGAGTTCGACTTCGGGGCCTCTCTGGAGGAGATCGAACACACGGGAAAACTCGCCCAGATCGTAGCCATGCAGGTGCAGCATGTTCACGGCCTCTGCGTCAGCTTCGTGTTCCAGTTCCCGGCTGTATCCGAAGATAGTGTCACCCACAATCATGGGAAGCTGATCGCCCATCGCTTGTTCGACCACGAAGGCGGCTCCGGGGTAGTAGGCGGCGCTCGCGGCCGCAAGCAGGACATTGATGGCAACCATCTTCTTACGGGAACTGCGGTATTCCAAGTACGTGTGCCGGTGGACCACGTGAGTGATTTCGTGGGAGAGGACTCCGGCGAGTTGCGCTTCGTTCTCCATGCGAGAGAGCAGGCCAGAGTTCACGTAAACCGATCCATTGGGCAAAGCGAAAGCATTAACTTCAAGGTCGCGGATTGCCCGAAATCGCCACGTCACATTCTCGGGAGCGCCCGGAATCAGTGATAACCCTAGTTTCTCAAGATATTCGTTCGTGCCCGGATCGCTGTAAACCCATCCTCGTTCCTCAATGTATTTGTCGAATGCATTGACTTGCCGAAGTAATTCAAAGTCGACCTTGGTGAACTTGAATGCCTGTGCATTGTGTGGGAGAGCAAGTGGGCCGATTGGTGTGGCAGTTGAGTCTGGCTTCGCAGGCTGTGCAGAGTCCGCTGCCTGCTGCGCCTGTAAATGCACCAGCAGAAGGACTGACAGCATTAGCATGCATCTGCAGACCAAAGATGAAACGCGGCGAGCCACCTTGGGTTTGTTACCTCACTCCCGTCGGACGGTCAACGGAAGATATAACCGGACCAAGTATCCCTGCCGTTCTTCGCTTCAGCAAGGGCGAAAGTCACCGCTATCCGTGATCTCACAGGCACAGTTCTGACCAGCGCTCAGGTTAGCCGAGATTCGGCGGGTCCTGCGCAGTGACTTGGTCTTGGCGGGCGCGCTTACTCGACTCGGCGTAAGACCAGCGCCGAATTCTTACTGCCGAAGGCGATGCAGTTGGCGATGGCATGTTCGACAGCAATTTTGCGGCCAGGTTGGGGAACGTAGTCCAGGTCGCATGCGGGATCGGGCGTTTCGAGATTGATGGTGGGCGGAAGCTGGCCCGTCTGCATTGCGATAATGGTAGCGGCAACGCCGGCGGCGCCGCACGCACCTTGCGGGTGTCCGATCTGCGATTTCAGCGCCGACATCGGGACCTGATGAGCGCGATCTTCGCCGAGGGCCAGCTTCAGGGCGCGCGTCTCGATGCGATCGTTGAGGTCGGTCGATGTGCCATGCAGGTTGACGTAGTGAATGTCCCGCGGACCGACGCCCGCTTCCTGCATCGCGAGTCCGATCGCGCGGGCAGGTTCTTCACCGCATTCCTGCAGACGGACGCGATGGAATGCCTCGCAGGTCGAACCGTAGCCCACAATTTCCGCCAGCATGTTTGCCCCACGGGCCTTCGCGTGTTCGTAGTCTTCGAGCACAAACATCCAGGAACCTTCAGCGAGTACGAAGCCGTCGCGGTCGACCGAGAATGGTCGCGAACCTTTTTCGGGTGCGTGGTTCCAGGAACTGGTCATGATCTTCATCAGGATGAAGCCCTTGACGATGCCGAGGGCAATGGGCGAGTCGGCGCCGCCGCTGAGGACGAGGTTGGCGCGGCCAGTCTGAATATGGCGCGTTGCATAGGAAAGAGCGTCGGTGGAGGAAGTGCAGCCCGTCGTGATGACGTGGCTCGGTCCGCGCAGGCCGAAACGGATGCTCAGGTCGCTGGCCAGCGTCCCCATGACGGTTGTAGGGACGCAGTGCACGCTCATCTGGCGCTGCTTATCGTGAAAGAAGAGGTCGTATTGTTGCTCCGTGAATTCCTGTGAACCTCCGCCTGAGCCCATGATCACGCCGAAGCGTCGGAGTTCGTCGCGCGAAAGACGCGACGGGTCGATGCCGGAATCGGCAAAAGCTTCGCTGGCAGCAGCGATGGCGAATGGGAGCACGCGCGATACGTGCCGTCGCTCTTTCTTGTCGATCCAGGCGAATTCGTCAAAGCCCGTCACTTCGCCCGCGATCTGAACGCTCAGGCCGGTCGGATCAAAGCGCGTGATTCGGCGCACGCCGCTCCGGCCCGCGAGGACAGCTTCGGTAAAGGCACCGCGGCCGATTCCGTTGGGGCTGACTGCGCCCATGCCCGTGATGACAACGCGTCGTTTGCGATCCATGGATGAAAGCTGAGATGTAGGCTGCGGAGGAGAGGTTACCAGAAAGCCGCGCTGATCGGCGAATCGAGGTCCGGTGCAAGCGGCCAACCTGGGTTGCGCAGGCGGAAGGCATCACCCCTCGCTTCGCCCGTGGGCGGAAGGAATGTCCGCCCCAGATGAGCACGCTGCGAGTGCGGAAATTCCTTGCCAATTCAAAGAACTGGAAAGAACCGCGGCGGGCTTGAGTGGTGGGGTGTAAAATTTTGTAATTACCTACGCCGACAATGACTTGGAGCGCTCGAGCTGTCAGGTGGTAGCAGTAAATTCATCATCTAACTTAGTAGCGGACGAAAAACGATCCGCGTCGTTTATAGAAGGAAGAGAGAGGAGATCGAACTCTTCCAGATCGAGGCGATTCACGTGGAATTCATCAAACGTCATTGGGTCATCGCACTTCTTACGGCGGCGATTGTCGTGGCCGTGGGGCTGTTTGGCGCCTTCTCCACCCGAAGCGACAACAAGTCGCAATATTTCACGACAAAAGCCGAGCACGGCGACATTCGCGAAGTGGTGGAGGCGACAGGCACGATCAACGCGGTGATTACAGTTCAAGTCGGTTCACAAGTTTCCGGCACTATCGCCGCGCTGTATGCCGATTTCAACTCGCGGGTGAAGAAGGGGCAAGTGGTCGCGCAGATTGATCCGGCACTGTTCAAGGCGAATCTGCAGCAGGCGCAATCGGACCTGGCCAACGCGCAAGCCAACGCCGTCGCGGCCAAAGCGAATCTGGAGAAAGCGGAAGCTACCGCCAGTCAGGCCAAGGCCGACTACGAACGCAACAAAGGATTGGCGGCCGAAGGCGTAGTGAGTCCGCAGCAACTCGATCTGGCCCGCGCTAACGCAGACACAGCCGTGGCCGCAGTCTCGGGCGCCAAGGCTCAAATCACGCAGGCCGATGCGCAGGTGCAACAGAAGCAGGCGGCGGTCGAACTGGCGCAGACCAACCTGAATTACACGACCATTCACGCCCCCATTGACGGCACGGTGATCGCCCGCAGTGTGGATGTGGGCCAGACGGTCGCGGCATCGTTGCAGGCGCCGACGCTGTTTACGATCGCGCAGGACCTGACCAAAATGCAGGTCTACGCCAACACCGACGAATCCGACGTGGGCATGATTCGACCAGGACAGCCGGTGACCTTCAAAGTGGATGCGTTTCCCAAAGACACCTTTGCCGGGCGGGTGGAGCAGGTTCGGCTGAATGCCACCGTGGTACAGAACGTGGTGACCTACAACACGGTGATTGACTTCGATAATCCCGACCTGAAATTGTTTCCGGGGATGACAGCGTACGTCACCATTCCTGTGGCTACTGCCACCAACATTCTCAAGGTGCCCAACGGCGCGTTGCGCTACAAACCCGACATGAAGGCCGAAGACATTCGCGCGCTCTATAAGAAGTTTGGAATCGATGCGGGAGGCGCGGCGCGAGCAGCGTCCGCCGAGCAGGCGGGAGGCACTGGAGCGTCCAGCAAGCAGGTGCGGGGCACGGGCGAAGGTGCTGCGGGCGGCGGCGGTGGCGGGCAGGGAAACGCTCAGGCTCAAACGCGCGGGCCGCGGATGGATGTGGCCATCGTGTGGAAGTTGGATGCGGACAAATCGCTGGAGCCGGTGAAAATTCGGACCGGCATCACCGATCACACGGTCACCGAAGTGGTCCAGGTAGTGAACGGCGAGTTGAAAGACGGCGATGAGGTGATCACCGGCTCAATGGCGGCAAGCACCAATCGCGCTCCAGGCATGGGCGGACCGGCGATCAGAAGGTAGGGCGACTGGGCGCAGGTGACAGGTCACAGTCTCATTCGCGACATGTCGCCTCGATTCACGTCATTGTTGAGCGAGAAGCGAGGAGCCAGTAGCTGGAAGCGGTTCTATGGCAACCATTACACAAGCCGAGATCGAGAAGAACCGGAGCGGCGTGGGGGATGCGGTCATCCGGGTCGTCGACGTTCACAAGTACTATGACCTGGGAGAGACTCGTGTTCACGCGCTGCGCGGTGTGAGCGTAGAGATCGGCCGCGGGGAGTTTGTCGCCATCATGGGCGCCAGCGGCAGCGGCAAGTCGACCTTCATGAATCTGCTGGGCTGCCTCGACCGCCCGACGTCCGGTGAATACTTCCTGGAAGGCACGGAGATCTCGCGGCTCGACAAGCGGCAACTGGCGGCGATCCGCAATCGCAAGATCGGCTTCGTTTTCCAGGGTTTCAACCTGCTCTCGCGCACCACCGCGCTGGAGAACGTAGAACTGCCAACACTCTATGCCCACATCACTCGCCAGGAGGGCCTAAAGCGGGCGAACGACGCGCTCGATCTGGTGGGCCTCGGCGAGCGCAAGCTGCATTATCCGTCGCAACTCTCCGGTGGACAGCAGCAGCGGGTTGCGATTGCGCGCGCGCTGGTCAACCGCCCGGCAATTCTGCTGGCGGACGAACCCACGGGGAACCTCGACAGCCGCACCTCAGTCGAGATCATGGATGTATTCCAGAGACTGAATGACCAGGGGCTCACCATCGTGCTGGTGACGCACGAGTCCGACATTGCGCGCTTTGCGCGGCGGACCATTCAGTTCCGCGACGGCAAGATCCGGCACGATGATCCGGTTGCGGAGCGGCCGGCGGCGTCGGAAGTTCTCAAGAACATGCCCAAGGTGGAGGACTGAAATGAATCTGACGCAGATCCTTCGCATCGCCATGCGGGCTCTGGCGCGCAACAAGCTGCGCTCCGCGCTTACCATGCTGGGCATCATCATTGGCGTGGCGGCGGTGATTGCCATGGTCAGCGTAGGGCAGGGGGCGCAGCAACAGGCGCAGCAGCAGATTGCGGCCATGGGGTCGAACGTGCTGTTCGTCGGCGCCGGTACCGTGTCGCGCGGCGGCATGAGCATGGGCTGGGGCGCGACCAAGTCGCTGGTCTATGACGATGTGACGGCGATCCTTCGCGAATGTCCGGCGATCAAGGCGGCCGCCCCGGGCACGATTGTGACCGCCCAGGTCGTTTTTGGAAACGACAACTGGTCAACCCGCGTGACCGGCACAGAACCGCAGTTCTTTGACATCAAGGTATGGACCTTCCAGGAAGGTGGACCGTTTACCCAGGCCGATGTGGATGCGTCCAACAATGTCGCGGTGATCGGAGAAACCGTCCGCAAGAATCTGTTTGGCGCGACCGATCCGTTGGGACAAACGATTCGCGTCAACAATCTGCCCTTCAAAGTGGTTGGCGTGCTCGACCTGAAAGGCACCTCGCCCATGGGCGACGACCAGGACGATACCATCATCGCGCCCGTGACCACAGTGCAGAAAAAGATGAACGGGCAGACGTGGCTGCGCTGGATCATGGTGTCGGCTATTTCGCGCGAGGCCAGCTATGCGGCGCAACAACAGATCACCGGATTGCTGCGCGACCGGCATCGCATCCGCGCCGGGCAAGACGACGACTTCTTCGTCCGCAACCTGGCCGACTTCGCGCAGCTGGCGGACCAGCAGTCGCACTTGTTCACCGTGCTGCTGGCTTCGATTGCCAGCATCTCTCTGGTGGTCGGCGGCATCGGGATCATGAACATCATGCTGGTCTCGGTGACCGAGCGCACGCGGGAAATCGGCATCCGCATGGCGATTGGCGCGACCGAAGGTGATGTGCAGCAACAATTCCTGATTGAGGCGATCGTGCTCAGCCTGATTGGCGGCGCGATTGGAATAGCGCTGGGGCTGGGCGCGTCTTCGACGATTGCCAACACGTTGGGATGGCCTGTGCTGGTTTCAACCAAGGCAATCGTGGTGGCGGCGGTGTTCTCCGCGGCGATCGGAATCTTCTTTGGGTTCTATCCGGCGCGTAAGGCGGCGCGGCTTGATCCGATCGAGGCGCTGCGGTACGAGTAGACGGGCAGCGCGACGGCGAGTCGCCCCTCGCGACCGCCGGTCAGTAACCGGTGCTACTGGTGCTTACGCTACTTTGGAGGTTCTGGCTCGGCTACGCCGTCGGCTCGGGGATCGGAGGCAGCGTAGTTGGTTCCTGTCGCCGAGTTGTGTAGTACCACCTGCCCGCGTCCCATGGCGCTCGAATATTCTCCACGTACCACGATGTTGTGTCCCTTCTGGCGCAGTTGCTCCACCACTTCAGGCTTGACTCGCGATTCGATCAGCAAGTGGCAGCCGATCGGTTCATCCGTGCCGGCGATGGTGAATCTGGGCGCTTCCAGCGCGGCCTGGATGTTCATGCCGTAGTCCACGAAGTTGGAAACGAACTGGGCGTGGGCCAGGGGTTGATTCGATCCGCCCATGATGCCGAAGCCAACGTGCACGTTGCCCTTTTCCATGAACGCGGGAATGATGGTGTGGAAGGGCCGCTTGCGGGGGGCGAGCGCGTTGGGATGATTCGCATCCAGCGTGAACAGTCCGCCGCGATCCTGCAGCGGGAATCCCATCCCGGTAACCGCGACGCCGGAGCCGAACAGGTCGTAGAGGCTCTGGATCACGGAGGCAATGTTGCCATCTTTGTCGACGACCGCCAGGTAGGTCGTGTCGCTTCGCGCGGGACTGCCGGCAGCCGTGGTGCAACTGGCTTTGTCGGGATGGATGAGGGCCGCGCGCTGTCTGGCGTAGTCCGGCGAGAGCAAGCCCTGGACCGGCACTTTGGCGAAGTGCGGGTCGGCGTTGTAGCGATAGAGGTCAGTGTAGGCGAGCTTCATCGCCTCGATCTTCTTGTGCTCTTCGACTGTACCTTGCGGACCGGCCGGATCGGGTGTGAATGTCCCCATGATGTTCAGCATCTCCAGGGCGGCCATGCCCTGTCCGTTGGGCGGGAGTTCGTAAACTTTCCAGCCGCGATAGTCGATCGAGATCGGGTCCACCCACTCGGCAGAAAACTCTGCCAGGTCGTCGGCCTGCATGGTTCCGCCGAGTGCGGCCGATGTCTTGACGATGGCCTGGGCGATTTCTCCGCGATAGAAAGCGTCGCGGCCCTGCTCGGCAATCAGGCGCAGGGTTCTGGCGAGATCCGGATTAGAAAAGCGCTCACCCAGTTCAGGGACCTTGCCCTCGGGAAGGAAGATTCGCGTGGCCTCGGGGGTTTCCTTCAGTGTTTCCTGGGCGTTCTTCCAATAGGCGTGAACCAATTCGCTGACGAAGTATCCGTGCTCGGCATAGGAGATGGCCGGGGTAAACAGGTTCTTCCACGGAAGCCGTCCAAAGCGCTGGTGCGCCTTGCTCCAGCCGTCGACCGCGCCGGGGACGGTCACGCTTTGAATGCCGCGCTGGGGCATGACGGTAATGTTTTGTTTCTTCAGGAATGCAATGGAAAGTTGTCGTGGCGCCCATCCACTAGCGTTGAGGCCGTAGAGCTTGCCGGACTTGGCGTCCCAGTAGAGGAGGAAGAGGTCGCCGCCAATGCCGTTCATCATCGGTTCGACCACGCCGAGCGTGGCGTTGGCGGCGATGGCGGCGTCGATGGCCGATCCACCCTGCCGCAGGATTTCAGCCCCCGCCTGGGAGGCCAGATAGTGGCTGGTGGCGACAATCCCGCGGTCGGTAACGACCATGGAACGGCCGTAGGAGCGGTCCTGGGCGAAGGCGGAGCAGGCCACAAACAAGCAAGTCATGAGAAAGATGGCACGGAGCATGGAGTATCCTCGGGTTTGCTGGGCCCGGGCCGGCGCGGACGCCACAGGGGCCGGTTGCGAATTGTACGCGAGAGTGACCGGCAAGCCCAGAACGCCCCCCCCGATTGGAAGTCAGCCCCGGTAGCCGGTTCGAAAAAGGGAAGTGCCCTGGCTGTAAATAAAGTTTTCCCTGCATTTTGACTTGCTCGCGGCCTTAGTACTTCGTATTATGGTCGCGGAATTTCACTTCAGTTCTAACTTTCGGGCAGTGTTGATGAAAATCAGCAGCTCCAGATGGTCACGGCCTC
>Ga0335085_10000907_pt1 | contig 72290 bp, 63 predicted proteins | sample Lox_Sample_45_FD_206712 | JGI IMG/M metagenome (GOLD analysis project Ga0335085, IMG submission 206712) | Soil microbial communities from Loxahatchee National Wildlife Refuge, Florida, United States - Lox_Sample_4.5 | ecosystem: Environmental > Terrestrial > Soil > Wetlands | place: USA... | reverse complement strand
CTTTGACCAGCTCCATCCGGACCAACTCAAGCGCCGACTGGTCAAACGTCTGCAAGGGCTCGGATACCAAGTCACCCTAGTCCCAAGCCCGCAGTCCCCTTAGGGGCAGAGATTTTCGAAGGAATAGGCCGGCCCGTCAGGGCGCCGGGAACGCGGACGGCGTGCCGCAGACGCCGATTCCGTAGCCGCGGGCCGCGTCGAACTTGTATTCGTAGCGGTCATCCGTCTGTCTCCGCAGCTCCGCCAGGCGGGCGCGGAGTTGATGCGCCAGCCCCTCGTATTCCGGTTTGCCGTACAGGTTGTTCATTTCATCCGGATCGCTCTGCAGATCGTAAAGCTCGAGCTGGCGCGGCTCGACGTAGTAATCGATCAGCTTGTAGCGCTCCGTGCGAATGCCGCGATGAGGCTCCACGTGCTCGAAGTCCGGATATTCGTAGTATTCGTATAGCCAGTCTTGGCGCCAGTCCGGGACGTTGCCGCCCGTCGCGAGCGGCAGAAGGCTGCGGCCCTGCATCGCCGCCGGGATCCGGACGCCGGCCAGATCCAGCAAGGTGGGGGCGATGTCGATATTGAGCGCCATCCCGGGCATTTTCGTACCCGGCTTGATCAGCTTCGGATAGCGGATCAGCATCGGGATTCTAATCGAAGGCTCGTACATCAGGCGCTTGTCGTAGAAGTGGTGCTCGCCCAGAAAGAAGCCGTGGTCCGAGCTCAGCAGCACCGCGGTATCGTCCAGCGCTCCCATTTTCTCCAGGGTGTGGAAGATCAACCCGGCATCCTGGTCATTGGAAAGCACGCCCGCATAGTGATCCTTGACGAGCTCTTCCAGCGAGCGCGCGTCGTCGGCCCCGACCAGGCATTCTCCGATCCGGTTCCTGGCTTGCCGCACGGCCCGCGCCTTGTTCGGATATCCCCTTTCGTTCTCGGAATAGCTGCGCGGCGTGGGGATCGGGACGCCGTTCAGCGCATTGTCCAGCCGGGCCGGACGATAGAACGGCGCATGCGGCGCATAGAACCAGAGGAACAGGCAAAAGGGTTTGTCGCGCCGGGTGCGCAGCCATTCGGCGGCCTTCAGCGTCAGGATGTCATCGATGTATTCGCCATACTTCCGCGGCCCGCTGTACTTCCCGTTCACGCCCTCCCACATCGGAGTTTCAAAATAGGAAGACTGGCCTTCAAAGCCGAAATAGTAGTCCCACGGATGATCGCGCAAGGCACCCGCGACGTGCGACTTGCCCAGGAACGCCACCTCGTACCCGGCCTCGTGGAGCAGGTCCGTGACGATAGGATCGGTAGCCGGGATCGTGGCATTGCGGTTGTCCACCGCGCCGGTGGTGTGCGAATACAGTCCCGTCAGAATGCTGGCCCGCGACGGCGCGCACAGGGCGTTGACGCAAAACGCATTCTCGAAATCCGCCCCTTCGCGCGCGATGCGGTCGAGGTTGGGGGTTTGGATGATGCGATTGCCGGCCGAGCTCAACTCATCCGGCCGCAAGCCCTCCCCCAGGAAGAAAACGATGTTCGGCTTGCGGCGCGTCTGCGCGAAACCGCGCCTTGTGCCGGCGGCCTGCAGCAGCGTCGCCAGGCCCACAGCTTCGAGCCACTGCCGTCTCGACATCTGAGCCATGTTCCGCTCCTTTCCCACAGTCGCGTCTGTCAGTCAATGTTAGCCTGATTAAAGCATGCGGTTTTCCGACTCCTTTTTCCCCCAGCGTTTCGGCATCACCACCCACGACCTGGAGAATTACATGGCTGAAGCGCTATCCGCGGGAGGCGCGTACGCGGATCTGTACTTCGAGTACCTCTCGACCAGTTCCATCAGCATCGACGAATCCATCGTCAAGAGCGCCGCGCAAGGCGTTTCGCTGGGCGTAGGCGTGCGCGTGATCGCCGGCGAGCGTACGGGCTACGCCTACAGCGGCGATCTCAGCCCGGAGAAGATCCGCCACGCGGCCCGCGTAGCGGCTTGCATCGCCAAAGGGCCGGCCACGGTCGAGAAGGTTTCGCTCAGCGAAGGCGCGCGGCGCAATCTGTATCCGGTGCTGACGGCGCCCACCGAGACGGCCTTCGCCGATCGTGTGGATCTCGTCAAACGCGCCGACCGGGCAGCCCGCTCCTACGACCCGCGTATCTTCCAGGTGCAGGCCAGCTACGCCGACAACCTGCGCCACGTGCTGGTTGCCACCAGCGACGGCGTGCTCTCCTGGGACCGGCAGCCGCTGGCCCGCCTCAACGTCGCGGCACTGGCGCGCGCCAACGGCGACGTGCCCCAGCGCGGCCACGCGGGCGGCGGCGGACGCGTGGATCTCGCCTTCTTCCTCAACGAAAAAACGCCCGAACATTTTGCCGCCGAGGCGGCCCGCGAGGCCATCGTCATGCTCGACGCCGTGGACGCCCCTGCCGGCGAGATGACCGTCGTCCTCGGCCCCGGCTGGCCCGGCATCCTGCTGCACGAAGCCGTAGGCCATGGTCTCGAGGCCGACTTCAACCGCAAGGGCGTGTCGGCCTTCAGCGGTCGCATCGGGCAGCAGGTGGCCAGCCCCCTCTGCACCGTGGTCGACGACGGCACTATCGCCAACCGCCGCGGATCGCTCAACGTAGACGACGAGGGCCATCCCACGGGTTGCAACGTCCTCATCGAAAATGGCGTGCTCCGCGGATACCTTCAGGACAAGCTGTCCAGCCGTATCACCGGCGCCGCGCAGACCGGCAGCGGCCGGCGCGAAAGCTACGCCCACATCCCCATGCCGCGCATGACCAACACTTTCATGCTGGGAGGCCAGAGCGACCCCGCCGAAATCATACGTTCTGTTCCCAAGGGCCTTTACTGTCCCGACTTCGGCGGCGGACAGGTCGATATCACCAGCGGCAACTTCGTCTTCTCCGCCGCGGAAAGCTACTTGATCGAAGACGGCAAGCTGACCCGGCCCGTGCGCAACGCCACTCTGATCGGCAACGGTCCGGAGGCGCTCAAGTACGTCAGCATGGTGGGGAACGACCTGAAACTCGACGAAGGCATCGGGATATGCGGCAAGGACGGCCAGAGCGTGCCGGTCGGCGTGGGCATTCCCACCATTAAGATCGATCGCATGACCGTAGGAGGCACGGCGTGAGCGGCAACGGCTACGCCGCGCTGGCCGCCGAGATCGTCGCGCAGGCGCTGGCCGCGGGCGCTACCGGCGCCGAGTGTACGGTCAGCGAAGGCGACGAATTTTCCGCCGGCGTGCGCATGCGCGCGGTCGAGACTCTCAAGGAAGCCGGCTCGCGCGCGGTGGGCCTGCGCATCCTCAAGGGCCGCCACACCGGCTCGGCCTATACTTCCGATCTGGCCCCCGATGGCATCCGCCGCATGGTTCGCTCGGCCGTGGAATTGGCCGATATCACGACCGAAGATCCGCACGCCGGCCTGCCCGATCCCGAAGAACTCGGATCGCTCCCTGGCGATCTGGGGCTCTACTGCCCGGACGTGGAAAGCCTGGCCACGGATGCGAAGATCGATATGGCCTGCCGTGCCGAGGATGCCTCTTTACGCGCCGATCCGCGCATCGCCAACTCGGAAGGTGCGTCGTTCGACACGCACGTGGGCCAGCATGCGTTTGCCAATTCGCGTGGTTTCGCGGGCGAATATCGCGCCAGCTACTGCTCGCTAAGCACCGTGCCGGTGGCCCGGCAGGGCGAGTCCATGGAGCGCGACTATTGGCAAACGGCCGCGCGCGGCGTCGTGGGACTGGAAAAGCCGGAAGATGTCGGCCGCATCGCGGCGGAGCGCACCTTGCGCCGGTTGGGAGCGGTCAAGGTCGAAACGAAAAGGGTCCCGGTGGTCTTCGATCCACGAACAGCCCGTTCCCTGGTCGACAATATCTTCGACGCGGTGCATGGCGGCGCGATCTACCGAAACGAATCGTTCCTGGCCGGCAAACTGGGTGAACGCGTGGGGTCGGACAAGCTGACGGTGATCGACGACGGGACCATCCCCGGCTTGTTCGGCACCTCGCCGTTCGACGACGAAGGCGTGCCCACGCGGCGCACGGTCGTGATCGAGAACGGCGTGCTGCGCAGCTACCTGCTGAACACCTACACGGCGCGCAAGCTGGGGCTGCGCACCACCGGCAACGCTTCGCGCGGTCTGGCCGGCAATGCCGGGGTCGGCAACGGGAACCTCTATATCGAACGCGGCGCGGAACCGCCGGAACGCCTGATCGCCGGTATTCGCGACGGTTTCTATGTCACCGAATTGATCGGTTTCGGTGTTAATATCGTGACCGGGGATTATTCCCGCGGCGCAGCCGGTCTTTGGATTCGCAATGGCGAGTTGGCCTTTCCGGTTTCCGAGGTGACCATCGCGGGCAAGCTGCCGGACATGCTGCTCAACCTGGAGGCCGTGGGCGCCGATCTCGAATTCCGCGGCTCCATGGCCGCGCCGACTCTGGTCTTGGCGGAGATGACCGTTGGTGGCCGATAAAACAAAAAGAGAGCCGAAAAGCATTCCCGTCGCTGTGTTCGTGGGAGCGCTCGTCGTCATTTTGGGCGGCGGTTTCTTTCTGTACCTGGATCGCATCTCCCACCGGCCGCCGCCTCCGCCCGCGCCACTCACCAGCGAAGCCAAGGCATACACGCGGAATCTGCAACTGGCCGACGTGGAGATGCAAAAGCACGAGAGCTATATGAAACAGGCGGTGGTCGAGATTACCGGAAAGATTGGTAATAACGGCAGCCGCAAGCTCGACGAAGTGGAGATTAACTGCGTGTTTTACGATCCGTACGGGCAGGTTGTGCTGCGCGCGCGCGTACCCATCGTAGGGCAGAAGATCGGCGGCCTGGCGCCGGGCGAAATCAAGAACTTCCGCCTGGCCTTCGACAACATTCCGGATAGTTGGAATCAGAGCATGCCGCAACTGGTCATTGCCCAGATCATATTCAACTGATGACTACCGCCGCGGCGATCGGCTTTCGCGCCCACTCCGGGTGGGCGGCGGCAGTGGCTGTCACCGGATCCGCGCACGCCGTGGCCATAACCCGGCGGCGCATCGAAATGGGGGATGCCCAGCCCTATCACGCCGCCGCCAGATTGGATATCGCCGAAGCGCGGGAACTGGTCGAACGCTGCGCGGCGCGTGCCGCATCCATGGCTGCGGAGGCGCTGCGAGGGCTGATCGGAGACCTGCACCGACTCGGCCACGAGGTCACCGGGTGCGGACTGCTGCTGGCCAGTGGCCGTCCGCTGCCGGAACTGGAAAGCATCCTGCGGTCGCACGCCCTGATCCACACTGCCGAAGGGGAACACTTTCGCAATGCCCTGCGCGCTGCCGTACGCCAGCGCGGCTTGCCGCTGGTGACCCTGAAAGAGCGGGATGTCGAGATCGCCCCGCACATTGCCGCCATGGGCAAGGCGGTCGGACCGCCGTGGGGGCAGGATCAAAAGCTGGCTGCGACGGCGGCCTGGCAGGTGTTATGCCGTCGCTAAAGCCGCGCGCTTGCCGCGATGATACTCCGCAAGCTGGGCGTTAGCCGAAGCGATCGTGGCAACTGCATCCGCCACGCGCGCCAGGTCCTTTCCGGCCAGCACGGCGTACAATTCATCCTCGCCCAAGTCCGTATAGACCCGATTGCCGATGCAGGCCGAGCTGGTCACCAGGCCGTGCGACATGGCGGCAGGCAGAGCCATGCAGGTGGGGCGCGGCAGCAGGGGAGCGCCGGCGGATATGCCCGCCCGCAGCGCCGCCTCCGAGAGCAGCATCAGGCGCGCCGGACGCCCGGCGAAAATCACCACGTCCGGATCTACGGGCGTCTCGCCCAGCGGCGCGTAAACCACCGCTCCGGGCGGTTCCGGCAGCCGGGGGATGCCCGGCACTTCTTCCATCTTCACGTATCCGAGCGAGCCCATCAGCGACAGAGTCTGCTCCAATTCCGGCGCGCGATCCGGCGGCAGTGCGATGTTGTGCGTGTAGCTCCCGATAGGGCAGTTGTAGTGGTCGCCCGGCACGGTGTAGAACGGCTTGCCTTCCGCCGCCAGGCGCCAGAAACTGCAGCCGGAAGGCATCGTTCCTTCGAACTTCGCCACGCCCGCCGGCGGCGACTTCAGAAACGCCACGGCAACGGGACGCCGCGCCAACCCGGCGCCTTCGGAAAAACGCCGTTCCATCTCTTTGTAATCAGTCATCACTCAAGTATACCGGCTGGAAAGTCTGTTCTTGACCTGTCTATAACTGTAGGGTTGACACTATGTTTAGGAACGTGTGGACAGTATCCCAACTCGCCCGGCACTGCGGCCTCAGCCGCGGCACGCTGCTGTATTACGAATCGATCGGCCTGTTGAAGCCGCCCGCGCGCAGCCACGCCAACTACCGGCGTTACGGCGCGCGCGATCTCGACCGTCTGCAGCAGATCTGCGCCTATCGGCACGCAGGGCTGACGCTCGAGGATATCCGCGCCATCCTGGATCGCCGCGAATCGGACGCCACCTCGGTGCTCAAACGCCGCCTGCTGGCGCTCGATGGCGAGATCGAAACCCTGCGCGCCCACCAGCGCGCGATTTTGCAGTTGCTGAAAAACGATTCGATAGGGAGAAGACAGATGATGACCAAAGAGAAGTGGGTGTCGATTATGAAAGCCTCGGGGCTGACCGAGACCGAAATGCACCGCTGGCATGCGGAGTTTGAGAAGGCCGCACCGGAAGATCACCAGGAGTTCCTGGAGTATCTGAAGATTCCGGCGGCCGAGATACAGGACATCCGCGCGCGCTGCCGCCAGCACGTGTAGTGGTATCATACCCAAGCCATGTCTACGGCGGCAGTCCTCCGGCTGCCGCCCGAAGCAACTCAACCGGAATCCCACTAAAATAAGGCTTCGCGATCGGAGGTGTACCGTGCGCTCCCTGGTACCGCTGTTCTGTTCTCTCCTGTCCGCAAGCCTGGTATCCGCGGCACCCACGGCCTACGTGGCTCTCTGTTGCGCAACACCTGCCACCATTTCCGTACTGGATCCCTCCACCGGCCTGGCCGTCGCTCAATTCCCGTCCGCCGTGGGAGCCGCCGCCATGGCGCCGGCGCCCGACTACCGCGCCATCTACGTCCTCACGCAGCAGTACAATGGCGTCCCCGGCGAGCCTTGGGGACTCCAACCCGGCGGCGTCAACAGTGTCGTCATTCTGGATCTGCCGGGCGGGTCTCCATCCGCCGTCATCCCTCTTACGGCCATGCCGTTCGCCATTGCCTTTAGCCCGGATGGCAGCATCGCCTACGTGATTGCCGTCGATTCCAGCTTCGGCTCTCATCTGATTCTGATCGATACGCAATCGCGGCGCGTCGTGCGCGACAAGGCCTACCCCTCCTCCAAGTTCGGACCGGGCGTGCAGATCGTGCCTTCCGCCGACGGTTCGCAGATTTACTTGCAGATCTACGCCGGCGAGGCCATCTGGAAAATCGATGCTCAGACCCTGGCCATCACCCAAAGCCTGACCTGCTCCCCGTACTGTCAGGGATTGGCCCTTGTCGAAAACGATACGACCTTGCTGACTGTCGAAGGTGCGGCTACGGTTGACTACCTGGACGCCGCCTCGCTCCAGCCAACCGGGCAGATACCGTGGCCGCTGCCCCCGGGCGTCTACGCCGGTTGGGTGATTCCGGTTTCGCCGGATGGCTCTACCGCCTACTTCGGCAGCAACGTTCTCAGCGCGCCATCGGGCTCAGTCGCCGCTTTGGACATCGCCAGCGGGCTGTTTTCACCCGTGTTGACCGGGATGGGCATAGACTACACTGCCGCCATCAGTCCCGATGGAGCCTGGCTGGCGACCGACAGTTTCCCCGCCACCCTGGGCGTGCTCGGTCTCCAGCCCATGGCTGCACAGGCGGAGAATGTCGCAACCTTATCCCAGATCGGCGCCGCGTTCTTCCTGCCCCACGGCGACCGTCTCTTCGTTCTGAATCAGGAGTCGTCTTACCTGGCGCGCATCGACGTCGCCTCCGGCAGCGTGACCGGCAGGATTCCGGTGGGCAGCGCCCCCATCGCCATCGCTGCCGAATCCGCTCATCATCGCCTCTTCGTCGCCAACCAGGCCTCCAATACCCTCTCCGTGATCAATACCACGTCATCCAAGACGATCGTCAACTACAATCTCCTCTCGACCGGGTGGTCCGCCCACGCGGTGGCTGCCGCCGGCGCACACATCTTCATCGCTTCGCGTGAAACCCTCCAGATGCTCGACCTGACCTCCGGCGTGGTCCAACAGCTTTACGTCCCCAACGCCGGCCTGTACCCGCTTTATCGCGGGTTAGCGGCCTCGCCCGACGGGCAGTCGCTGTATTTCGCCTTTACCACGCAGACGCGCCAGGGCGCCGCGAGCGGGGTGTTGGCGGGCTTGGACGTCTACGACACGCATGCCGGCGCTCTCGCCGCGCAGATCGCCATCCCCGAACCGCAGCAGATCGCCTTCAGCCCCGATTCCAGCCTGGCCTATGTGGGATCTCTCAACGCCGGCAGTATGCAGTTGGCGGTCATCGACACCCACAGCCGGACCGTCATCAGCACCATTCCGATACCGCAGGTCCAGCAAGTCGCCAGCCTGGCTATCAGTCCCGACGGCCGCACGCTTCACGTTCTGGACGCGCTCGGCGCTGCCGTAACCGCGGTCGATCTGGCGAGCGGCTCCACGGGTGCCGGCACCTCCGTCCCGGCGAACCCCACGTCCCTGGCTGTGAGTCCGGACGGCGCTCTGGTCTACGTCACCCACAGCCGCAACCCGCAACTCACCGTCATCAATACCGCTACCGGCTCAGTCACCGGAACCATCGGCGTGGGGACCGGCAGCAATGCCGTCGTCTTCGTCGCCGCGCCCTGACCGGTAGGGGCTGGACGGCTAACGCGGATTCACCAGCGGAAGCACGGCACCATCCAGTTCCGCGTCGGTGTAATTGCGCAGATGCACGTTCTTGTGCAGCGTCCAGTGCTCGACATGCTCCAGCGACTGTCCCGGCCGCAGATGCTTCATGGGTCCCAGCGTCTCCATCTCCAGGAAGTCGGCATTGGTGAACGTTTCAAACGAGCAGCCGAAATCGGGATAATCCTTCGGCGAGTTCTCCGCCTCGTAGCGCTTGATGAACAGCCCGCCATTCAGCGCATAGGCCGCCCAGGTGTGCTGGTTGAAGCTGCCCAGTTTCTGCGGATCGGCATTGGACGGGTCCTGATGCAGCATCAGGTACTTGCGGGTGAAACGCCAGCGATGGTCGGACAGGTTGCTGAAGGCCCACATCACCAGCGGATTGGTCGGATACAAGACTTCGGGATGCTTGCCGCGCGGCGGGAACCCGTGGATGGCCACCCCTCCCGGCGCCATCATGGTCAGGGCCCACGGCGCCAGGTCCACCGGGTGCGTCCCGGCGTTTTTGATGTGATGGATGACTTCAACGGCCGTCCCGCCGGGCGACAGTTTCACCACGATCTGTTTTTCCAGGCCCGTCAGCGGCTCGACCGGCTCGGTGGCCTCCAGCACGTCGCCTTTGATGTTGATGTGCACCGGCCCGTTATCCGGGGCGTAGGTGCGGATCACGTCTTCCGGCGCCATCCAGATGCGGTGGCCGCCGCGCAGCACGAAGGCGGGCTCGCCCGATTTTCCCAGAGTCTCGGGAAACTCTTTGAAGAAGTTCTGGCCGCCGACAAAAGCGTAGCGCATAATGCGGGGGCCGATGTCGCTGGTGACGATCAGCTCGACTTCTCCATTGGTGATCCGGTAGCAGTTCGGCCAGCCCTTGTAGGCGGTCTTTTCGATTTTTACAGCGGCGTTGGCAGTCATGGCGAGCAGAAGTAACGGGGCAACTTTCAGCATAGCCCGTCTATTATCGCGCGCTTCACAGATCCGGTGGAAAGGCCGCCGATCCCCGAACCTGCGTATTACTTTGGCGCTAGTACTCAAAAACTGTACTACTAGTAACCGGATTCGAGATTGAAAGATTGACCGCCTTACGGCTGCGCTGGTACGCTACAGACCCAGAGGGGGTTCCCGATACATGTGCATACGTGCGTCCGCTTGCGTTGCCGTTTGTCTGCTCGCCGCCGGTCAGGCTTTGATGGCCCACGAACCGCATGATGTGGTGGACGCTATCGCAGTTTCCCCGAACTTCGCCCAAGACGGAACGGTTTTTGCCGCGTTCGGCAACTTCACGCTGGTGTGGGGGACCTATGCGCTGATGAAGTCCACCGATGGCGGCACGAGTCTGTCGGCTGTGGCGGGCTTGCCGCGTAACACAGCCATGAATACGATCGCCATCTCGCCCGATTACAGCCACGATCAGACCGTCTATGTGGCCGGGGCGGGCGGACTGTTCCAAAGCGCCGATGGCGGCAATTCCTGGACCCTTCCTGTGACGACCCCCTTAGCAAGCGTAGCCCTCTCACCGGGTTTCGCCACCGACAACACGTTATTCGTCGTCACGTCGCAGAGCGGAATCCGGAGATCCACGAACCGCGGCAAGACCTGGACCATGATCCGCGTCCCGGGATCTCTAACCTCCGCGCTGACTGCAATCGCGCTTTCGCCGAATTACCCGGCCGATCAAACGATCCTGGTGGGCAGCGGGAAGAACGGCATCTTCGTTTCCACCGATGCCGGTGCCAGTTGGGTCCAGGCAACCGTGCCGCCAAGTCTGCCGGCGGTGAAGAACCTGGTCTTTTCGCCGGCCTACACCACAGACCGGACTGTCTTCGCCGGGACCTACGGCGCCGGCGTGCTGATCTCGAGCGATGGCGGGGCTTCCTGGTCCGCCTCCAACTCCGGTCTCACCGACCTCAACGTGACGCAATTGATAACCTCTCCCGGCTATACAAAGGACTCCACGCTGTACATCACGACGGCTGTGGCCGGCGCCTTCATCAGCAATACCCGCGGCGCTTCGTGGCAGGCCGGCGGCCGGGTGGGACGCATGCTGTCCCCCCAGACCAGCGAGCATTATCTGGCGTTGGCTGCGGGCGCCGGAGCCGGCGGCACCATGCTCTTCATCGGAATGTGGGAAGGAATGTGGAGTTCCTCTACGGGCGCGGCGTCCTGGCAATACATCGAGTCCATACCGACCCGCCTGGTCCGCAGCATTCGTTTCTCGCCCAACTACGCCGCCGATCAGACGATCTTCGCCAACACGTATGGCAGCGGTAATCTCTGGTCCACCGATTCCGGAGCCACCTGGAGGATCTCGAACACCGGTCTGGCAGGTCCGTACATGGAACCCGCGGACTTCTCGCCCAACTACGCAAGCGATGGGACGGCATTCACCGGCAACGCCTACGGCCTGCAAAAGACTACGAATCGCGGCGCCACGTGGCAATTGCTGGAAGGCGGATTGGGTTCGACGACCTATGTGAGAGCCATCGGCGTCTCGCCCAATTATGCACAGGACTCCACTCTTCTGATCGGGACCGGAAATGGCCCGGTGACCTGCTCTTCAGCCGACTTCATGCCCGGCATGACCACGCATCCCAGCCCCAACGAAGGGGCGTACACCGGTCTGTTCATCTCGACCGACGGCGGCCAGACGTGGCAATTCACCAGCCTGACCAAACCCGTATCGACGGGCTGTTTCGGAATCAGTTCCGCGGATTTCTCCCCCGCGTTTGCCACGGATCGGACGACGTTTGCCGCCAGTCCCACCACCGGGATCTACAAGTCCACCGACGGCGGAGTGAACTGGACACAATTGGTTACGCCCAATGCCAAGATGAATATCGTACTGGTGTCGCCCAATTTCACACAGGATCGGACGGTTTTCGCGGCGGGAACCTATGCGGGGCTCTACAAATCCACGGACGCCGGATCCACCTGGTCAACCGTGGCCGGAACAGCCAACGTCAAATTCAACACGATTACGTTGTCGCCCGGCTTTGCCGCCGACCAGACCCTGTACGGGGCCAGCGTCCAGCTGGGCCTGGTGAAATTCACGAACGGCGGGGCGAACATGTCGCCGGTGACCTCCTTTCCGGACAACTTCGCCTCCGCGGTAGGCCTGTCTCCCAACTTCGCCACCGATCACAAGATGGCGGCCGCCGGCTACCATGGCCTGTATCTTTCCGCCGATGGGGGAGCCTCGTGGAATTACGCCGCGGAACCCGCGCGCATCGAGGAGTCCCGCTACATCAACGGCGTCGGGCAGCAGTGTCCTTCGATCGTCTATCAAGGAGCGATCAGCTACCTGGGCAATTGGACGTTGATGCAACCGGCGGCGCTCGCCAGCACCGGGGCATATATGAGTACGGATGAGCCGGGCGATACGGCGACCCTCTATTTTCTGGGTACCGCCGTGCGCTGGCTCAGCCTGACCGGACCGGAGCAGGGGACGGCCACGGTCCAATTGGACGGCGTCAGCCAGGGCACGGTCAACCTCACGGGGTCGACCGACCAATACCAGCAGGTTGTCTGGCAGCAGCATGGCCTCTCCTGCGGCCTGCACACGTTGACCATCACCGCGACCCCGGCCGCCGGGCAGATGGTCGCCTTGGATGCCTTCGACGTCTGGCTGAATACCTGCACCGTCCCGACCGGCAAGCGCTAGCGCGTGCGGGCCCGCGGCGAGTAATCTGGTTTCCATGGCCAGCCCCTGGATCTGGGAGCCGACTCCGGAGTTCATCGAGAAAACCAACGTGTACCGCTTCATGCGGCGCGTGGGCCTGCGGACCCACCAGGAATTCATCGCCTGGTCACAGCGTGATGTCGGGCGATTCTGGGATGAAATGGTGCGCGAGATGGGTGTCGACTGGTTCGCACCCTATAGCCACGTGCTGGATACGTCACGCGGCGTGGAGTGGGCCCGCTGGTTCACCGGCGGCAAGCTGAACATCGCCGCCAACTGTCTCGACCGTCACGCCGCCGTGGCGGCCCGCGACCGCACGGCGATCGTCTGGGAGGGCGAGAATGGCGCCACCCGTAGCCTGACATTCGCCGCGTTGCGTCGCGAAACCGATCGCCTGGCAAACGGCATGCGCGCCCTGGGCCTCGTCGCCGGCGATCGCGTGGCTCTCTGTATGCCCATGGTCCCCGAGGTGGTTATCATCGTCTATGCCTGCTTCAAACTCGGTTTGATCGCCGTGCCGGTTTTCTCCGGGTTTGGATACGAGGCGATCGCCGTGCGCCTCGCGGATTCCGGCGCCCGGCTGCTCTTTACCGCGGATTACCTGGAACGTCGCGGCCGCCGGATCGCTCTGAAAGAGAAGACCGACGAGGCGTTGGAGCAAAACTCCACGGTGGAGCACGTGGTGGTGTGGCGCTACCAGGGCGGGGAAGTCCCCTGGACCGCCGGACGGGATATCTGGTGGGACGACCTGGTAGCCGCACCTGACGCCGAATGCGCCGCCGCATCCTTGGATTCGGAAACGCCTGCATTGCTCCTTTACACGTCCGGGACCACCGGCCGGCCGAAAGGCGCGGTCCACACCCACGCCGGCGCGCTGGTCCAGACCGGCAAAGAGATCTACCTCACATTCGATCATCAGCCGGACGATTGCTTCTGGTGGGTGTCGGACATAGGCTGGATGATGGGCCCATGGGAGATCATCGGCAATCACCTGTTCGGCGGAACCGTCCTGCTCTACGACGGGGCGCCGGATTTTCCTACAGCGGACCGCTTCTGGCAAACCATCGAACGCCGTCGCGTGACCGCCTTCGGTATTTCGCCCACAGCCATCCGGCTGCTAATGCGGAAAGGCGGCGCGGGCCCGGACGGATACGGCCTCGGATCTTTGCGCCTCCTCGGTTCGACAGGCGAGCCGTGGGACGAGAGCTCCTACCGCTGGTTCTTTGAGCGCGTCGGCGGCGGACGGCTGCCCATCATGAACATCTCCGGCGGCACGGAAATCATCGGCTGCTTCCTGGCGCCGCTCCCGATCCAGCCGCTAAAAGCCTGTTCGCTCGGCGGACCGTCACCCGGCATGGCAACCGACGTCTTCGATGCCGGGGGCCGGCCGGTGCGGGGACAACTGGGTTACCTGGTGTGTACCCAACCGGCCCCTTCCATGACCCGGGGCGTCTGGAACGATCCTCAGCGCTATCTGGAAGCTTATTGGTCGCGCTGGCCCGGTGTCTGGTATCACGGCGATTGGGCCGCCGTGGATGCGGACGGTTGCTGGTTTCTGCACGGGCGCGCCGACGAAACCTTCAACGTCGCCGGGCGCAAGGTGGGGCCGGCCGAAGTGGAAGCCTGTCTTATCGAGCATGCCGCGGTTTCCGAAGCGGCCGTGATCGGAGTCCCGGATGAGCTCACCGGCGAGAGCGTTGTGGCATTCGTGGTGTTGAAGCCAGGGGCCCGGTTAACGAACGTTAGCCAGGAACTAAGCGCGCACCTGGCCCGGCGCATGGGGCCCACCTTCCGCCCGCGGGCTGTCTTGGCTGTCGGCGAGCTGCCCAAAACCCAAAGCGGCAAAGTGGTGCGGCGGTTGATCCGGCACGCGTATCTCGGGGAAGCCTTGGGAGATACATCCACCGTTGAGAATCCGGGCGCGCTGGCGCAGTGCGCCGCGAGAGTGTCGGAGAAAGCCTGAGAGGTAGCGGTACTGTAACCAAAAGCGCGCGGATTCCCGGTTGCGCTTTTCGAAATATGCGCAATAATACGATAATCGACGCCGGCACTGTGCCATTGGGGATACACTGAGAATGATCGGCGTTCGGACGCCTGCGATGGGATTGAATGTGTGGAAGCCTTTCCCGGGATTCGTAACGCGGGTGGCGTCCTGCGCGTTGCTGCTGGGCGGCGTCGTGTCCGGCCAGACCGTACTGCCCGGGTCAGGCCCGGAAAGTACGGTCAATCTGCTCAATGCCGATGCGGCTATTCTGGAGTCGCAGGAAGCCCGCAAGGATCTCCCGTGTAACGCCACGCCGGTAAAGCCGGTTTTGGGTTTCGACCTCAAGTTCCACTCCGGGTACGAGGTCAGCGTTCCCTTGAAGGAGCTGGCCGGCAAAGAGAACCGGCTGACCATGATCTTCCGGGTGACGCCCGCGGATGGCGAGCGGGACGCGGTCTATTTCTCGCAGCGTGTGAAGGTGCCCGAGATCGAAGACGACGCGCACGGCGACGCCTATCTGCAGGGTGGTTTCGACGTCGGTGAAGGCAAATACCACCTGGACTGGCTGATGCGCGACCGCCTGGAGCGGGTCTGTGCCTCGTTCTGGGATATTGACGCCAGTCTGGCGCCCAAGGATAAATCCGTAACGCTGGATATACAGCCCGACGTGGTGGCCGCCTCCGACTTCGAACCCTTCAAAGACGAGCCCCCGATCCCGCGCGAAATGCCCGCAACGGTGGGGCCGCCGCTCAACGTCAAAGTAATTATGAACTTTGCGCCGCAGGATTCGACCGCTGCCACTCTGCAGCCGCTCGATATGCGCGCGCTGCTCTGGATTCTGCGCAGCATCGCGCGCGAGCCGCGTATCGCAAGGTTCTCGGTGGTGGCGTTCAACGCCCAGGAGCAGCGGGTGGTTTATCGTCAGGAAAACTCCTCATCCATCGATTTCCCGGCATTGGGCGAGGCCTTGCGTACCCTGAACCTGGGTACCGTGAACGTGAAGAAGCTGGGCCAGAAGCGCAGCGAATCGGACTTTCTGGCCAGCCTGTTCACGCAGGAACTCACGCCGCAGGAACACACCGATGCCGTCATTTTTGCGGGACCGAAAGTGATGCTGGATAACGGCGTGCCGCAGGAGTCGTTGAAGAAGGTCGCCGACGTCGAATATCCGGTCTTCTACATGAACTACAACCTGGACCCGCAAGCCGTGCCGTGGCGGGATGCCATCGGCAATGCCGTCCATTACTTGAAGGGGGTCGAGTATACCATCGCCCGCCCGCGGGATCTGTGGAATGCGTGGGGCGACATCATGACCCGTATTGTAAAATTAAAGTTGGGAAAACGTGCGGCGACTCGCGATTCCCGGTAAGAAGATGCGCGTCCATAGCTTCACTGCGGCTTTGTGCATGGCCCTAGGGGCATGGCAGCCGTCCTTTTCGCAGAAATTCAGCCCCGACAATCTGGCGCCATATATTCCCAGCCCCCAGGAAGTGGTGGACCGGATGTTGAGCGCCGCCCGCGTGAAACCGGGTGAAGTGGTTTATGATCTCGGCAGCGGCGACGGACGCATCATCATCACCGCGGCCGAGAAATATCATGCCCGCGCGGTGGGCGTGGAGCTCGACGGCAATCTCTGCAAAGCGACGCAGGCGAAGCTGAAGCGGCTGGGCCTGGAGGACCGGGTGAGGCTGATCCACGGCAACCTGCTGAAAGTGGATCTCAGCCAGGCCGATGTGGTCACCTTATATTTGCTGACCAGCTCGAACGAGCGGCTCCGTCCAAACCTGGAGAAGTACCTGAAGCCCGGCGCGCGCGTGGTGTCGAACGACTACGAGATCAAAGGATGGACGCCTTCGGGCATCGTGCCCATCGAGGCCGGCGGGCTGAAGCACTTCATCTACGTCTACGAGATCGGAGCCCGGAATTAGGACCGGCCTGCCTCACGATTCGCCGAACGCGATGGCGTTCGAGCGATAATCAATTCTCGCCGCGGCCTAGCAAATACAACGCTATTTTGTTGGCGATTTCTATAGCCGAGGCATGCCGTTGTTTCCAGAGCAGCACAGCCACGGTAAGGAACAACAGAGCCCGCATCGTCCATCCAAAACCCTCGGTATTGATAGGTCGGACGGCGGGCAAAAATGCGGAACCTGAAGCGATATCCTCCTTTCTTATCCACCTTGGCTCGACTCTTTTGTCGTGACAACCAGATTCGTGATTTTCGCAGACGTGTCTCACTTCGTTGCGCAGATCAATCCACTGCCGCTCGGCCAGTGCGGACGGCAACGTCGCCTGGCACAGCAGGACCGGAACGATTACCTTGTCCTGGTCCTCCATGGCAACCACGATCTCCCGAGCGACGAATTCCGACTTCATGCTGACGCAGCACCAAAACAGCACGAAGACAGAGGCTTCCCGTATGGCGGTCTCGATGCGGATCCGCCAGCGATCGCCGGGTTTGAGCGATTCGACGTCGAGAAACACCGCATCGTCGATGGCTACGCCGACGAGGTGCGAGAGCTTCCGCACCAGTGCCTCATCGTGGCGGCTGTACGAAACGAATACCCGGTCTTTGGATTTGCTCAAGACCTAATGATTGTATCCAGGTACGGAGTGCGCGCTTCGAACCCATGCCCAACTACAATAGTTTTGTGACTCGCCCTTTCGACGTCGTGGGTGTCGGCCTCAACGCCACCGACACCCTGCTGGTGGTGCCCCGTTTCCCCGCCTATGCCGGTAAGGTTCCCTTTGAAGAGGAAATCGTCAGTCCGGGCGGCCAGGTGGCCAGCGCGCTGGCGGCCTGCGCGCGCCTGGGCCTGCGCACCAAGTACATCGGCACCGTAGGCGATGACGAGCGCGCCCGCATCCAGCTAGCCAGCCTGCGCGAGTCCGGCATCAACCTGGATCACGTGCAGACCCGTGCCGGCTGCCCCAACCAGTCGGCCTACATCGTCATAGACCGCGGTACCGGCGAGCGCACCGTGCTCTGGTCGCGGCCGGACTGCCTGCGCATCGATCCCGCCGAGATTACGCCGGATCAGATCATCTGCGCGCGCTTGCTGCACATCGACGGGCACGACACGCCCGCGGTGGCCCACGCGGCGCAGATCGCCCACGGCGCTGGCATTCCAGTGACCGTTGACGTGGACACCATCTATCATGGCTTCGACCGGGTCCTGCCGTACGTGGACTACCTGATCGCCAGTTCGGAGTTTCCCGCCCAGTGGACCAACGAGCGCGACCCGTTGCGGGCCCTGGAAGTCATTCAGAAGGAGTACGGCATGCGCGTGGCCGCCATGACTCTGGGCGCGCACGGAGCCCTGGCACTGGAGAATGGCCGGTTTCTTTACTCTCCCGCCTTCGTGGTGAATTGCGTCGACACCACCGGCGCCGGAGACGTGTTTCATGGCGCGTTCTGTTATTCTGTTTTGCAAGGCATGCATCTGACCGAGGCACTGGACTTCTCTAACGCCATGGCGGCCCTTAATTGCACGGCCATGGGCGCGCGCGGCGGGATCCGCGGCGTAGAGGAAGTGCGGTCTCTGATCCAAAGCGCGCCGCGCCGCGCGCATCCCGATATGCAGGTCCGCATCGCATCCGCCGCCACCATTTAAATGTTCCCGCTCCGAGACACGCAGCCGCGTTACACGACCCCTGTGGTGACCATCGCTTTGATCGTGGTCAACCTGCTGGTGTTCCTGTTCGAGGTTTCTCTCGGCACCCGCGGACGGAATGTCCTGATCGAATATTACGGGCTGGTTCCCGACCAGTTCCGGGTGAGTTCCGTGTTCACCTCCATGTTTCTCCACGGGGGCTGGATGCATGTGTTAGGCAACATGTGGTTCCTGTGGATCTTCGGCGATAACGTGGAAGATCTGTTGGGGCATATCAAGTACCTGTTGTTTTACCTGCTCTGCGGCACGGCGGCGGCGCTCTCGCAGGTGCTGATGAATCCGTATTCCACCGCCCCGATGGTGGGCGCCAGCGGCGCGATCGCCGGCGTGATGGGCGCTTACCTGATCAAGTTCCCCCGGTCTCGCGTACTGACCTTGGTGTTCGTCTTTTTCTTTATCACTACGGTCGAGATTCCCGCGCCCATCATGCTGGTGTACTGGTTCGCGATCCAGTTCTTCAGCGGCGTCGAGACCTTCGCGCACACCCAACTGTCACAGGGCGGAGTAGCCTTCTTTGCCCATGTGGGCGGGTTTGTGGTCGGCATTGTCCTGGTGAAGTTACTGGGTACCACGGACCGCTACAACCGGCCGCGGGGATATTACTGGCAATGATGCGCGTGACCCTCTACACCCGCGCGGGATGCTGCCTGTGCGACGAGGCCCGGCAAGTGCTGGCGGATGCCCGCCGCCGGGCGGAGTTTGAATACGAAGAGATCGATATCGACCGGCGCCCGGAATGGCGCCAGCAATATAACGACGAAGTACCCGTGATTGCCATCGACGGCCGCAAGGCTTTCAAATACAGGGTAAGCATGAGTGAATTTCTCAAGAAACTGGCGGCCCGCGCATGAGCCCGGCGCTCGACATTCTGGCTATCGCCGCGCATCCCGACGATATCGAACAGACCTGCGGCGGAACCCTGATCCGCATGGCCGAGGCGGGCTACCGCACGGGGGCGCTGGACCTGACCGCCGGCGACATGGGCACGCGCGGCACTCCCGCGCAGCGGCTGGCGGAAGCCGAAATCGCCGCCCGGCACCTGCGCCTCGCCTGGCGGGGCAACCTGGGCTTCCCGGATGCCCGCCTGGAAAACACCATCAGCGCGCGCATGACCCTGGCCGTCAAGATCCGCGAGCTTCGGCCGCGGGTGGTGATCCTGCCCTACTGGCAGGGCCGCCATCCGGATCACTACCGGACCAGCGAACTCGGTTACGAAGCCTGCTTCCTGGCCGGCCTGAAGAAGCTCGACGAGTATTCCGATCCCCACCGTCCGCACAAGGTGATTTATGCATCGCTCTACGCCAACGTGACGCCGTCGTTTGTGGTGGATATCAGCGCGCAGTTCGACTCGCGGATGGCCGCGCTGCTCAGTTACCAGTCGCAGTACGGCGGGCAGAGTGAGGGCAGCGGACTGTTCCCGCAGGAACAGGAGATTCGCGAACGTCTGGCAGCCATCGCCCGTTTCTACGGCAACCTCATTGGTGCGAAATACGGCGAGCCTTACGTGGTGAAGGAAACCATCCAGGTGGATGATATCGTCAACATGGGTGTACGCAGTCTTTAGGAGCCTATTCATGAGTCGCGGCGTCATCGGGTGGATTGTGTGGTTACCGTTGCTGGTTTCGTGCGCGAGCGCGCAACAGGCCGATACCGGAGGAGCCATTGCCAGCATCTCCGCCGGGGGGCTGTTCGGATTGGGGGCGCACGGGTCGGTGGATGCCAGCGTGGCGGCGCCCGTCTCCAAACACTTCATGCCGTTTATCGACTTCACCTATGCGCCGCTCACCACGTACTCGTATACCTACGGTCTGAACGATACGGGGAAAGCTCTGTACCGCTCGTATATGTTGGACGTCAATGGCGGGATCAAGATTCGGTTTCCCGCCAAGAAGAGCGATTGGGTGCCGTACGTGGGATTTGGCGCCGGCGCCTTGCACCTGTGGTCCAACACGAATATGAGCGGATTCGGCGCTACCGCAAACGTCCATACCAGTCATACCGAACTGGCCGGAAACGCGAGTGTCGGCGCGATTTATTACGTCACGCCGCACGTGGGTTTAGGGATCGAGGCCAAGGGCTACGCGGCCCAGCACAACCGCTTCGCGCAGGCCACCGCCGGCGTCTTCTACCAGTTCCAATAGGCGCTTCACTCCCGTTGCGCGTAATATCCGGAACGCGTCTGGACGGCCACCCCGGGCACATTCACTTCCACCCGTATCCGCCGGTAGGTCCCGTCGGTCGCCAGGTTCGACGGCGTGTAGGCCAGGATGTACTGATTCCGGATCTCGTGCGCGATCTCGGGTGTAATGCTGGAGATCGCCGACACATCGTTGGGAAACCAGGCCCGGCCGCCGGTCTGTTCGGTCAGTTCTTCGAGCTGTTTTCGGGCCCGTGCCGCGCTCTGCGGCTCTTCGGCGCTCAACAGGCCGATGGCGTAGATGATCACGCTGTTCTTCTGTGCCGTCTCCACCAGGTGCGCCTGGGTCTCTGAACTGCTGTTATCCTCACCGTCGGTCACCACCACCAGCACCTTCTTGTCGCGGCGGGCATGGTGCCGGAGATGCTCGATGCCCAGCAGCAGCGCATCCCGCATGGCGGTCTCGCCTTTGGAGTCGATCCCGTGCAGCGCGTTTTCCAGCTCGCCGATATTGTTCGTAAATTCCCGGGCCAGGACGGCATGCTCGTTAAAGTTGATAATGAAGACCTCGTCTTCGGGATTCGAAGCCTTCACCATGGCGACCGCCGCTGAAGCCACCAGATCACGCTTATTGGTCATGCTGGCGCTGCTGTCGATGATCAAACCGAGCGAGATAGGAACGTCTTCCTGCCGAAATGAAGTGATGACCTGTTTTACACCGTCTTCATACACCGTGAAGGCGCTCATTGGCAGATCATGCACCACCCGGCCCTGCGCATCGAACACCGATACGTTCAGCACTACCAGGCGGCTTTCGGCGCGGAACGTGGGTTGTTGCGCGGCGAGCACGGAGAGCGCCATTGTGGACAGAATTACATAGCCGGGCCGCATCTTCTCTAAGCCTTGCACGTCAGATGCCGCTGGAATTCCGGATGCGCGGCGGCTCGCTATCATTGTGATTGGAATGCCCACAATTCTGGATGGAAACCGTGTACGCGACGAGATTCTGCGGGAACTGCGCCCGCGCGTGGCGGCGCTGGCCGCGGCATCGCGGCCGCCGGGGCTGGCGGTGGTGCTGGTGGGCAACGATCCCGGATCGCAAATCTATGTTCGGAACAAAGTGAAGGCCTGCGCGGAGCTGGGAATCGCCAGCGAGACCCTCACGCCGCCGGAGACCATCGCCACCGGAGAACTGCTGTCGGTGATCGATACGCTGAACCGCCGCCCGGATATCGACGGTATCCTGGTGCAATTGCCTTTGCCCAAACAGGTGGATTCACGCCGCGTCCTGCTGGCCGTGGCTCCCGAGAAGGACGTCGACGGATTCCATCCCATGAACGTCGGGAACCTTGTAGCCGGACGTCCGGGACCGCGTCCCTGCACGCCGGCCGGCATCATGGAGTTGCTGAAGCAGAACGGCATCCCCGTAGCCGGCAAACGCGCCGTGGTGGTGGGGCGCAGCGACATCGTGGGCAAGCCGATGGCCCTGCTGCTGCTGCACGCGCATGCCACGGTGACCATCTGCCATTCCCGCACCGCGGACCTGCCGGGCGTGTGCCGCGAGGGCGAGATCCTGGTAGCCGCGATGGGCCGGCCCGCCATGCTGAATGCGGACTACATCCGGCCCGGCGCCGTGGTCATCGACGTGGGCATGAACCGCATCAACGATCGCGGAGAAGTGGCGCGCATCTTCCGCAATTCCGCGGAACGCCTCGCGACTTTCGACCGCAGGGGCAGCGTGGTGGTGGGGGATGTGGACCCGGTGGACGTGCGGGAGAGAGCCGGTGCGTACACGCCCGTGCCCGGCGGCGTGGGTCCGCTGACTATCGCCATGCTGATGACCAACACGGTGAACGCCGCCGAGCGATAGGCGCGCACCCCTCATCCGCTACACTGGTACTTGCGTCTATGCCTGAGTTTGAAGCGGTCCTGTTCGATTTCGACGGCGTGCTGGTGGATAGCGAGCCGGTACACTGCGATTGTTGGCGGGAAGCCCTGGCACCTTTAGGGGTGAATGTCACTTGGGAGGTCTACGCCACCCATTGCGTGGGCGCGGCCGACAGCAGCATGATGCCGGTCTTCGCCAAACTGGCCGATCCGCCGGCGGATCCCGTCAAATTATGGGAGCGCTACCCGCTGAAGAAGCAGCTCTTCCAGCAGCGTATGGCGAACAATCCGCCTTTTGCCGACGGAGTCGGCGATTTCTTCCGGGAACTCTCCACGCGCTACAAGCTGGGGGTGGTCTCTTCCAGCGCGCACGTGGAGATCGATCCGCTGCTGGTGGCTGCCGGCATCATGCCGTATCTGTCGACGGTCGTCTGCGGCGGCGACGTGAAGCGCCACAAACCGAATCCCGAGCCGTACATACTGGCGGGCAGAAACCTGGGCATCCGCAGGGCGCTGGCGGTGGAAGATTCGCCGCCGGGCATGCAGAGCGCCCGTGAAGCGGGCTTCGATGTCATTCAGATCACCGATCCGGCACGGATGATGGAACGGGTCCGCGCGCGGCTCAATGGCGGGTACTAGCGAGCGCCCCGGACTGCAGGCGGATCAGCTCGGTCACCGGCAGCGGCACCACCTCGCCCGCCACCTCGCCGATCACCGCGGCGGTATGGGCGAACGCCACCGGGTCTCCCGTAACGAAGTGGGTAATGCGGCCGGGCGTGTCTCCGGCGCCGGCCCCGAGCGAGCCATTGACCGTCTCGGCCAGGGCCTCCGCGCTGTCCACCAGCCGCACCGTATCCCCGACCACCCGCTGGATGGCGTCGTGTAGCACCGGATAGTGCGTACAGCCCAGGATCAGCGTGTCGATCGGGTCCCGGTCCTGCAGGTAGTGATGCAGCAGCAGGTCGCATTCCGGCGACGCCGCCAGGCCTTCCTCCACGATGTGCACCAGCATCGGGCAGGCGCGCGCCCAGACGGTCAGATGGCGCTGTTCCAGCCGCCGCTGGTACGCGCCACTGGCGATTGCGCCCTTAGTGCCGATGACCCCCACGCGGCCGCTACGCGTCAGGCGCGCCGCGGTTTCCACGCCCGGCTCGATGACTCCCCAGATCGGTATCGCGAAGTGACCGGCCAATTCCGGCAGCGCCGCTGCCGAGGCCGTATTGCAGGCGATCACCACCGCCTCCACACCCATCCCCAGCAGGAATTCGGTGATGCCGTAGGCGAACTCCGCCACCATTGCGGCAGGTTTGCGTCCATACGGCACACGCGCGGTATCGCCAAGGTACACGAAGTCACGATGCGGAAGTTTGCGGCGGAGCGCCTTCAGCACCGTCAACCCGCCTACACCCGAGTCAAATATCCCAATCGGTTTGGTGAGAGACATCCCGTTTACAGTTCTATTCTACCGGCATTAGACGCGTGACTTCACGGCGCGGTGACGGCATCATGAAGCGGACAGCTCGATTAAAGTGTGTTCATTTAAAGGACGTAATGGACCAGGCGGATCGATGACTTTGGTTGAAATCCACAAGAAACACCGGATACAATGCGCAGGGAGGCTTTACATGAGATTCTTAGCTGTTGGCGCGTTTGTGCTGGCGATGGGCGCTGTTCAAGCGTTTGGAGGGGCGCCCGAAGGCAAAGCTCTATACGATACCAAGTGCAAGATGTGTCACAAAGCCGATGGTTCGGGAATGGCCGCCATGAAGATGCGCCCGCTCGGCTCGGCTGAAGTACAGGCCAAGTCCGATGCCGAACTGAAGAAGGACATCACCGGCGGTCTCGGCAAAATGAAGCCGCAGAATGTCACTGCCGCGCAAGCCGCCGATCTAATTGCCTACATTCGAACGCTCAAGAAATAAGCGCAACTACACCGCAACACGCGCTGCGCGCCGCCACGCGGTTTCGTAGCCCTGGACCATACGAACCGTGAGAGCATCGAAGAAGCGGCCGATCCGCCGCTCCAACTCCTCCTCGGCGTAAAGCTCCATTGACGTCTTAGACAGCACTTGAAAGTGCACGAAGTCGATCATCTTGTTCTTGATGATAGCCAGCGCCAGCACCGCCTCGTGCAGAGGGATGCTCTCTTCGTATCTCGCCCTTCCTAACTTCTCGAAGTATTGTTCGATCTCAGTCTCGTGGCCGGCCGACAGCCAGTGACCGAGGTGCTCCAGAATGTGTTGCCCGCGTTGCCGCAGCTCCGCATCGGGTAGCTTTTGGTAGTGGGGCAAATCGGAATGGTCTCGGATCTCACGAATGATATTCGTGGCGATCTCTTCCTGATGAGCCTCGATCAGGTGAATTAGCTTTCCGGAGAGCATACAACCCCTCTTTCATCTTAGCGCCGCCGGGTGCCTTCAGAACAGATTGCCTGTTAAGCTGAAACCATGTCACGCGCCCTCCTGGCATGTCTCGTCAGCGTTCAAACTCTGCTGTGGTGTCAGGACCCGCATCCGATAACAGGGCGGCAGCCGGCCCTCGTGATGGGGATGGGCGGTGCGCCCTGGCTGGTCCGGCCCGAGCGCGCGGCCGAGGAATCTCCGGATGCCGCCCTGGACGCCATCGGCATAGCCAAGGGGGCTAGCGTAGCCGACATCGGCTCCGGGGTAGGGTATTTCACTTGGCGCCTGGCGGAACGGACCGGGCCGGCAGGCAAAGTCTACGCGGTGGATATCCAGGCGGGCATGCTCGACCTTTTGCGGCAGAACATGGCCCAACGCAAGCTCGACAACTACGAGGCCGTGCTGGGCGCCGCTGACAATCCGCACCTGCCGGCTGGAAGGATCGATCTGGCGCTGCTGGTGGACGTCTACCACGAGTTCGCGCAGCCGCAGAAGATGCTGCGTCAGATCCGTGCCTCGCTCAAACCGGACGGCCGCCTGGTGCTGCTGGAGTACCGCAAGGAGGACCCCCGGGTGCCCATCCGTCCCGAACACAAGATGAGTGTCGCGGAGGTCAAGGCAGAGGTCGAGCCGGAAGGTTTTCGCCTCGACAAGATCCTGGAGACGCTGCCCCGCCAGCACATCCTCATCTTCCGGAAGAATACAATGTGACTTCCATGCAGCGGCTCGCCCGGCGTTTCCTCTTCGTGGCCCTGGCCATTACCGCGGTCCTGGCGATCGGTACGGTCGGCTTCATGCTCATCGAGGGCTATTCGTTCTTTCAGGCCCTCTATACAGCCCTGCTTACGATGACAACCGTGGGCTATGGCGATAGCTTACATCGCACCGGACGTATCTTCAATTCCTTTCTATTAGTGGTAGGGGTTACCACCATTCTGGTGGCGATCGGAGCCATGACTCAGACCATCATCGAAGTGGAACTCGGTGAGTTCCTGGGGAAACGGCGGAACAAACGCATGATCGAAAAGCTCGAGAATCACTTCATCATCTGCGGCTACGGCCGCGTGGGCCGGGGTGCGGCGTCCGAGTTACAACAGGCCGGCGTCTCTTTCGTAGTCGTAGATATCGACCATGACCGCGTGGAGAAGGCCATCGCCAGCGGTATACTGGCGGTGGCGGCGGACTCCACGCGCGACGAGACCCTCAGAGACGTGAACATCGCCCGCGCCAAAGGACTGGTGTGCGCCCTGGCCACCGACGCCGACAACCTGTTCGTCCTGCTCTCGGCGAAATTTCTGAATCCGGGGATTTTCGTCGCCACGCGCGCCGCCGAAGAGGGCGCGGAAGAAAAGATGCGCCGCGCCGGAGCCGACGCGGTCTTCGCGCCCTATGCCATCACCGGACATCGCCTGGCGCAGGCCCTGTTGCGTCCGCACGTGGTGCAGTTCCTCGATTTCGCGACGCAGGCCGCCGGCCTGAACGTTGTGCTCGAGCAGGTGCGCGTGGCCCGCCACAGCGATGTGGTCTCCAAGAGCATTCGCGAGATGCAGATCGGCCGCGATTTCGGAGTCATCGTATTGGCTATCCACAAAGGCGATGGCGGCATGTTGTTCAATCCCCCGGCTGACACGCTCATCTCGGCCGGCGATTGCCTGATCGTGATGGGCCAGCAGGACCGGCTGCACACGCTCGAAGCTACGCTGGGCGGCGCCCGCGGCGAATAAGAGCACGCTACAATCGACATAGCACATGCCCTCTCCGCAGCGGGTCCAGTGGGCCAAGTTTCGCAGCACCGTCGTGGGCGTTGTAGCGCTCGCCATCCTGTCGGTGCTGGTTTATCTGCTGAGCGGCGGCACCTGGCTACAGCCGAAAGCCTACCTCACCACCTACATTCCGGATTCGAGCGGCGTCGAGCCGGGCGCCGATGTCCAGCTCAACGGTGTGCTGATCGGAAAAGTGGAGTGGGTGCACCTGACACACTCCCGGCAGCCCGACCGCACCGTGCAGGTGCGCCTGAAGATCGAAGCCGCGTTTCTCCCAAATATTCCGGATGACTCGGTTACCGAGATCGACAGCGCCAACTTTTTGGGCGACAAGTTCATCGACATCGTGATGGGCAAAAGCCGACAGCCCGTTCGTGCCAATGCCGAACTGGCCTACCGCCCGCCCACCAACATCATGCAGAATATCGACCTGGCGCAGTTCGAGACCCAGTTGCGGACCATCGATCAGACCATCATCGATATACAGAGCGGCAAGGGTTCACTGGGCCAGTTCGTCATGAGCGACGCGCTCTACCAGCAGTTTCTGGACGGGGTAGTCCGGGTGGAGAAGAAGATGCGCGCCGCCACCAGTACCCAGTCGCAATTGGGCCAGGCGCTCTACTCGGCGCAGCAGCACCGCGACCTGGTGGCCCTGTTCCGACAGCTCGACGACCAACTGGCGCAGGTGCAGTCGAATCGGCTGCTGCGGGACCCCGCGCAATACGACCAGATTCGCGATCAGATCGCGCAGATCAGAAACACCCTGGCGGATCTCAACGCGGGCAAAGGCGCGGGCGGGCAGTTGCTCGTGAGCGATGCGGCGTACGGGCAATGGAACCGGCTCCTGGCAGGCTGGATCGATGACATCGACGCCCTGAACGCGGGTGAAGGCAGCCTGGGCCAAATGGTCGCCAACGCGAATACCTACGAATCGCTCAACGGCGCGTTGCGGCAGTTCGCAGCGACGGTCAAGGACTTCCGGGAACACCCCCAGAAGTATCTCCGGCTCAAAGTGTTTTGAGCCGTTCCAGCACGCGGTCCAAAGCTTCGCGGTGCGGAAGGCTGCCTTGCGCCAGGCGTGCATTTCCACCGCCGCGTCCGCCGGCTTCGGCGAGTGCCGACTTGACCAGCTTGCCGGCGTCCAAGCCGCCGTCGGCGGATACGGCCAGCAGCAAGGCGGGAGGCTCGTCCGAGGCCCCCACGAACACGGCCCGCGGCTGATCGGTGAAGCTTTGGGCCAGCGGACGCATGTCCCCCAGATTTCCGGCAGGCTGCCGCCGGACGATGCGCCGCACGCCATCGCTGCCCGGAGTGGTGGCGGCGTACAGTTCGCGGCCCTGGTATTGCGCCAGTTCGGCCTCCAGCCTGCGGCAGGTTTTGTCGCTCGCCCGCGCCGCTTCCATCTGCTCCGCGACCAGGGCCGGCACTTCGTCGAGAGCGCCCGAGAAACTCTGGGCGGCCTGCGCCAGGGCATCGTAGTCCGCTCGTGCCCGGGCGATCGCCCGTCCGCCGCACAAAAACCCGATGCGCACGGTGTTGCGGATCTTCTCCAACTTTCGCAACAGAATCGGACCGATCTCGCCCGTGCGTGTCACGTGCGTACCGCCGCAGGCGCTGCGGTCCAGCCCTGGGATGGAAACGATGCGTAGCGTACCGCCGCGCTCGGAAGGCTTGCGCAGATCGTTCGCAGCGGCCGCGTCTTCAAAAGTCACCTCCAGCGGCCGGTTCTCCCAGACGGCTGCATTCACGCGGCGCTCGGCTGCGATCACGCGCGCGGCGTCCAGCGACGCAGTCTCCAGGTCGATGGTGGAACTGTCCTGGCCCAGATGGAAACTGACCGTCGGGACGCCGAACTGCTCGATGAAAACGGCCGACAGCAGATGCTGGCCGCTGTGCTGCTGCATGTGGTCGAAACGCCGGTCCCAGTCGATGCGGCAGGCGACTTCCTCAGCCTCCACGGGCGCTTCCAGGATGTGGGCGATGCGCTCGCCTTCGTCTGCGACATCCAGCACCGGCACGTCCGCGATGCGCCCGGTATCGTGCGGCTGCCCACCCGAAGTGGGATAGAACGCCGTGCGGTCCAAGTAGATGCGGCGTCCGCCGTCGCTGCGATCCAGGATGCGCGCGCGAAATTCGCGCAGGTAGGAGTCCGTGTAGTATAACCGTTCCGTCACTCTATCCAGATTACCAATGCTGTATTCGCCGGATGCGATTCGCGCGCGCTCCGGCGTAGCGCGAAAACCTTCCGGGCAGAGGTCAGCCGCGGCGGCGCCCGCGCTGCCGGCTTACAGAATATTCACCGCCCGCGCGGCCAGCAGGGCCACCGTGGTGAAGGAGATGGTGGATTGAACCATCATCATCCCTTTGGCCCAGCGCGAGAGCACCGGCGCGTCGGTGGGGGAGAAGGCGGTGCTGGTGTTGAAGGCCAGAAACAGGTAGTCCACGAATCCGGGCTTCCAGTCGCTGTCGCCCAGTGTCATTTGCGGGAACAGGAAGGCGCCTTCGGTGTGTGTTTCGCGCATGGCGCGTACGTGAGGCCCCCCGGCGTCCAGCCTCCAGTACCAGGCCGCGAACACTAGTATGTTGGAGATCCACAGCGCCGCGGCGGATCGCAGCAGGTCGCGCGGCGATTCCTTATGGGCCGGCAGCGCGGCGATCAGCAGCACCAGCGACGCGATCAGGGCCAGCGTCACCAGCCCGGAGAGGATGTAACCGATAACGCGGGCGATGTCGGCTTGCGACAGCCGGTGCGCCACCGTGGCTGCCACCGATAAGGTAGCCACCAGGGCGAGCAGCAGCCAACCCGGTCCGGGCGTGAGCGATTCCGGAATCGCCCAGTAGAGCCCGCCCACCGAGAGGAGCGCCATCACCACCGGCCAGCGGGGTTCGGGCCGCAATGGGGAGATTTCGGACATGGCGCGGTCTATGGTCTGGTCACGAGATCCCATTCCGCCGAGGCCCGCTCCACGACCAGCGGTACGTCGCCCTCCAGCAGAAAGCGCTTCTGGACTAACTCGTGGGCGGCAGCCTGGACCCGATCGAGGAAGTCCTTCTTGCCGGGATAGCGCTCCTCGACCGAAAGCCGCGGATCGCCGGACCGGGCGCGATCGGCTTTCGTGCGGGCGAACGGTATGAAGGATCCGGCCATGCTGTAGAGCTCGTCCGGCGCACCGATCTGCGGCGCGCGCAGGTTCCATCCGGTATACGTTGCCAGCGGCACCGCGGTGGCCGGCATGCGTATGCCGGAAGTTTCGTTGCCGTCCGCATCCACCTGCGGCAGGCGCATGGGGAATGGGCGGCCCACCTTGGGGGGCTCGATGGTGACGATGCCGGCGGTACGGAACTCCTCGCCATAGTCCACGTGCCAGGCCTGTTGAATGATCTTGGGAAATGCCACGCCGGAGATCTTCGGGAAATGCACGTCCGCGAGCGCGGTCAGGGTGCCGTCGGCGATCCTCGGGTATTGCGACGGCGGCGGCTCCACGCCGTCCTTTACCCACTGGTCCATGGCTACCAGCAGTGCGCGCATCGGCCACCGCCAGTTGTTGGGATTCGGGAGATTTTGCGCCTCGCCGCGCTTGGGCGGAAATGCGCTCGGGCCGTGCTGGCATCCGGCGAGAAAATAGATGCGCGTGGTGCGCGGCAGCGGCGCGTCGTGTTGGCCGTCGATGGTGGTGTGAATCAGCGACGCCGATCGCCCGTAATATTCATAGGAAGTGTTGGTGTAGAAAATTCTGGGCGCCAGAATAGGTGGCGTGGCGCGCGCCAGGATGCCGTCGGTGATGCCGGTGTCGGGATCGGTTTCCGCCAGGTCCGTGAACGGAAAAATATCCGTGGGATAGAAGGTGTTCAAAAAAGGATGCGCGTCGCGCGAGGGTTGCGCGAAGCGGTGGTTGAAGCTCCCGCGCCCGGCGCCGGCGACATGGGCCATGATGCCGTCGAAAACCTTGCGGCCCCTTTCATCCTGGTTGAAGCCGTAGTAGACGAACGTGCGCAGAAACCGGCCGCTCTGCGAAATGCCGAATCCGTAAGCGCGTTTGATGTACGCGTGTTGATCGCCGAGGATAGTATCGGCGTCGATCCCGTATTTCAGGAACGAGATCAGGTCGCGTACCGCCGCCGGACCCAAACCCACCACCGGCGGATCTTGCGACTTGTAAACGAGCTCATAGATTCTGCCGGGTTCGAAACCCGCCGGCATCGCGATGTGCGTCGCGCCTTCGATGTGCCAGGCATCCCGGGGGACGCTGTGGCGCGGGCCGTCAGCCCGATCGCGGACGGTCAGCGTCAGGTTGGGATCATCCGGGTTGGATACCGCGTAGCCGATCTGTGCGCGGTCGCCCAATGACTGGCGAATCTCGCGGCGATCGACGATGATCTCCGAGCGCACCAGGCCGCTGATTCCTTTGACGGCCGGCGTATAAAGATGCAGCAGTCCGGGGCCGGGCGGCACATCGAACTCCCACCCGAGCCACACCAGCGTGTAGCCCTGGTCGAGCAGAAAGCCGTCGCCGAATTCCGTGTCCCCGCCGGGATGCGGCGCGCCCGACAGGTCGAAGGTGGCTACCATGGCCCGGCCGCCGCGGTTGGAGACTTCGAACAGCACCGCGTGGTTGCCGTGCGCCGGATCGCGCGGCTTCAGGCAGTAGAAGTCGGCGGAGAATTCCACCAGGCCGGCGTCGTTGCGCGGCGCTTGGGCGATATCTGTAATGATCCGGTTGGCCGGCAGGTTCGGATCCACCGCGAAGTACGCCTTGCCGACGATGCGCTCGTACGGGCCGGAAGCCGCGAACGGCTTGCCGTCCAGCACGTCACTGCGCTCGGACACCTCGATGCGGAGCAGCGCCGCCGGCAGCAGAGCCGGCAGGCAGAGCGACAGAATCCACGCGCGTTTGAGCATGGGAATATCTTAGATCAATTGTGCTTGCTCGCACAGGCTGGCTGAGTGCGGCGCATGCAGACACCGGTTCGAAACACTCTGATCATCAATCTGTAACGGCCGCGCTGATAAGGTTATCTCCTGAGGAGGATGTACTTAGTGCTCACTAACGAGTATCTGATAACGCTCGCGTGTCTGACGGCCCTGTCGGCCCCTGCCGCATTTGCGCAGCAGCAGACCATCGGCGGCTCCAGCGGAATCAGCCACGTTTTACTAATCAGTATCGACGGGATGCACTCGCTCGATTTTCAGAACTGCTCGAAAGGCATCGCAGGCGTCAACGACGGGTTGCCGTATTGTCCGAATCTGGCGACATTGGCGGCCACCGGCATCAACTATCTGAATACTTCCACGTCCAAGCCCTCGGATTCGTTCCCCGGGCTGATGGCGATCGTTACCGGCGGTTCCCCGCGTACCGTGGGGGCCTTTTACGATGTCGCTTACGACCGCTCCCTGAACCCGCCGGCGGTTACCACGGGCAACGGTGTTGCCGGCGGCTCTTGCACGCCGGGAGCGACGCCGCCGGGCTCGACCACGGAGTTCGACGAGGGCATCGACATCAACCAGAACCTGCTGAACGGCGGTGCGCCGGGCGCGAGCCTGACGGACGGCGGTGTAGCCTCCATCGATTCCACGCGCCTGGAGCGCGACCAGAGCTGCAATCCGGTCTATCCCTGGAACTTCGTGCGCACCAACACCATCTTCGGCGTGATCCACGCGGCCGGCGGCTATACCGCATGGAGCGACAAGCATCCGTCTTATTCTTCCGTTTCGGGTCCGGGCAGCGGGGCCGTTAATGTGGACGATTATTACTCACCCGAGATCAACTCGGCGGTGGTGAATCTGCCCGGTGTGACCACGCCGACGGGTATTTCGTGCGCCACGGTTCCCGATCCCACACAAACCGGAGCGTGGACGGACAGCTTTCAGAACATTCAGTGCTACGACACGCTGAAGGTCAACGGCATTTTGAACGAGATCAACGGAAAAAAGCACCTGGGCAACGGCTCGGCGCCGGTCCCGGCCCTATTCGGAATGAACTTCCAGGCGGTCAGCGTCGGCGAGAAGCTGATCGAGAAGAATGTCGGCACTGGCGGCTACCTGGATGGACAAGCCACTCCGACCAGCTTTCTGCTGAGTGAGATTCAGTTCGTGGACGCCTCTATCGGCAAGATGATGGCGGAGCTCGGAAAGCGCGGGCTAATGAAATCGACGGCTATCGTCATCACCGCCAAACACGGCCAGTCGCCCATCGATCCCAATAAGTTCTTCCCGATTCCGGGGCCCAGCGGGACCAACGGCAGCTCACCGGCGACGCTGCTGCAAGCGTACCTGCCCTGGTCCGAATCGCCGGCCAACTCCAGCGGTATCGGCCCCACCGAGGACGACATCTCGATGCTGTGGATCGCCGATTCCACCCAGACGGCCACCGCGGTCGGCATGCTGGAAACGAATCTGGCAACTGCGGGAATCGGCGAGATCTATTGGGGACCCTCGCTGGGAACCATGTTCAATCTGCCTGGCCTGCCGCCCGGCGCCGATCCGCGCACGCCCGATATCCTGGTGACGCCGGACTTCGGCGTGGTCTATACCGGCAGCAGCAAGAAGCTGTCGGAACACGGCGGCTTTTCGCATGACGATACCAACGTGATGCTGTTGATATCGACCAAGAGCGGGACGGCCAAGAACATTAACACGCCCGTGCAGACGGCCCAGGTGGCGCCGTCAATCCTGCAAATGCTGGGGCTGAAGCCCGCCAGTCTGCAAGCCGTGCAGATGGAAGGCACGCCGGTGTTGCCGGTGCTGCCGTAGATTATCTGTTTCCGCCAGCCGCGGGGCAGGCCATGGTAGGGCGTGGTCTGCCCGACAGTTGTTTTCAGTCGAAGTCAGTGGGCCACTCGGGATGCCGGGAGTGTTCGAAGAACCGGCGTATCTGGGCCGCCGTCACGCGGGAAACGGACAGCACCGGGAGGTCGTTTGCCGCGAACCAATCGACCCCGGTGGTCTCACCGCTCGCGGCCGGCGCGCCACCCAGAAGCTGGCAGTGAAAGAAGATCTTGTAGGCATGAAACGCGATCGGCGGATGGCCGTGCAGATTGCGGTCGTATAGCGCCAGCAGCTTGACCGCGCGCGTATCGTAGCCGGACTCCTCGCGCACTTCGCGCACGGTGGCCTGGGCGGGGGACTCGTTGACATCCGCCCAGCCGCCGGGCAAGGTCCAACCGCCGTCTTCGCGCTCGCGGACCAGCAGGATGCGATCGTCACGGAAAACCACGCCGCGCACGTCCACCTTGGGCGTAGCATAACCGGCTTGGGCTGCGAACAGCTCGCGGACCGCCGTGATGCCGCACTCCGCGCTGGCGGCCATCATCCCGGCGGCAATCTCCTGCACGGCCTCGTAGCGTTCGCGGTCATACTGGTGCGGATCGTAGGCCAATCCGCTCTGCGCGATGGCCTGCAGGCGTTGGGCCCAGTCGAGCCACTTGGGATGCATCAATACTCCTTCCAGAACAACTCCGCGTCGGAACGGCGGACGTAGTTGGCATCGATGGCGGCGGGGTCCTGCGCCAGGCCGGCCCGGAGTCGCTGGCTGGCGATGCGGCCGACAGCCCCCGCCAGCGCGCGCGGTGCCGTCGTAATCTTGGCCTGTGCGAAGCGGGTCCCTGCCAGCGCGGACGCGAACGGACCGAAGTCGGTGGCTACGAACTCCAGGTCGGCGGCGGGCAGCGTTTCGAGCCAATCCGGAAATCGCGTCACGACCTCGGGCGACACGGCTTCGGCGCGCGCATCGTAGACCGCGCCGTAGATCTCGCCGCGGCGCGCATCGAGTACCGTGGCCCGCAAGGGCGCGGTACCGAATGTGGCCATGGCAGCCAGGTTCGATACCGCGACGGCCGGCCGGCCCAGGGCTTCCGCGAGCCCTTTCACGCAGGCCAGGCCGATGCGCACGCCGGTGAACGATCCGGGTCCCGAGGCCGCCGCGAAACATTCCACGTCCGCAACGTTTCGGGCATGGCGCTCCAACAAATGCGTCAGGCGGCCGTAGAGAATATGTCCAAACCCGTCCGGCGCGTGCAACAGGACCTCGTCCAGCACATCCTCACCGCGCACCAGCGCCAGGCTGCCGAACTCATGGGTTGTATCGACTGCCAGAATCAATTGGGTCACTGGTTCAGTTGAAAGGTCTTATCCAGGCTGTAGACCTTGCCGTTCGCATTCATGCCATAAAGGCGCAGGTCCATCACCGCCGGGAAATTGACGGCGATGTGGGGCGGGAAACTCAACCTGCCGTTCTGGCCAGTTCCAACGACCCGATAACCCTCGCCGTCCACGGTACTCTCGCCGGTCCAAAGCCACATCATAGTCCGCGTGGCGCGGGTCTCGTGCTTGAACCTGGCGGCGAAGGCCGGCGGCTTGGATTGCGATAGGACGTTCCCCGCCGGCTCCACGATCTCGAATGGCACCTTCTGCAGGTTTTGCTCCACCACCTGCAGCTCGATGCGCCGGGACTCGAACTTGTACGACCGCAACATGCCGGCTTTGTGGCCCTCGCGCGAGACGTGCAGAACCCAGTCGTGCGCGCGGTCCGGCGGCTCTCCGGTGAAGTGCTGGCCGTGATAGCCTTTCTTTTCCCTGGTCTCTTCGCCATCGGCGGGATTGATCCAGGCCACGTCGTAACTGTGGTTCTCCACCAGCAGCTCGACGGGGCCCGGCTTTTCCACGTAGACGAAATACTCGGCTTCTTCCAGCGCCACCGCGCGGCCTCCATCCACATCGAAGTATGGTTCCAGCTCCCAGTGGCGCGCCTCTGAAAACAGGTTGTACCAGACGGTCATCGCCCTGGCGCCGGGAGAATCCAGGTATCGCGGATCGGGGGCGATATGCGCCGCGCCGGCCGTGCCGGTGTTGAAGTAAGTCGGATAATCGCCATCCATGACGGCGTTCCACAGGCGATGGCGAAACGTGTCGCTGTCTACGTCATCCGCTTCCGGTTTGCCGGCGCCGCTGTCTTCACCCGCGAACTTCAGATTCACGAAGGGGGTCGCGAAGAGCTGGTGCTCCACGGCGCACACCTGGTCGTCTCCGGTATGATGCGACACGAAGTTCATCCAGCCGTCATCCAGCAGCGGTCCCGAGGTGGCCCGATTGCCGCTGGTGCGGGGGTGCTGATACGGATCGGTCTGTTTCAGCAGCCCGCCGACTTCCTTCATCAGGGCGCGGCCGTTGTCGTAAGTCTCAAACGCCTGCAAGCCCTGCCAGGTAATGTTGAACGGCGCATAGCGCCCGACGATGTAATTGACGTAACGCTGCCGCTGTTGCCACTCCGGAAAGAGCCGCGTGAGTTGGTTCTGCGATCCGGCCAGAATCAGGTCGGCAACGATTCCCTTCTGATTCATGTACCGGACTGCCTGGTCGAGGCGCTGGAAATACTCGGGATTAGGTTTGTCCGGTGCAGGAAACGCGTGCGCGGCCTCATCGCCGGCGGGCAGGATCAGGCCCCGGATGTGATTGAACTTCTGGGCGGCGCGCGTATCCACGATGTGCTGGAAGACGGATGGATCCAATGTCGCCAACGGGTACAGCGTGTCACCCATCCACAGATGCGCCTGGTAGCCCTCCGTCCACTTCCAGTGGTGCACGTTGGCCGGCATCACGAAACCCGGCGCGCCGGAGGCGGCGGCGGCGAACGATCCGGTCTGGCCCTCCCAGCGGGGAACGTTGCTGGTCACCCGCCACAGCCACTGGCCGGCTTCGGTCGGGGTGAAGCGAATCACCAACCGCGGGCCACCGTCCCAGAACGCGGGTAGCTTGAAGGTGTGAAAGGTCGGCGAGCGAAACTCGGCGCTGAGTTCCACGTCGACATACGGGTTCGGATGCGCGGCCGCTTCCTGGGGGTTCAGCTCGAAGACGAAATCACAGGCGGTATAGGCTGGGGAGTTATTGCAGGTGGCTTGGCCGAAAAGGGAAAGACTGATGCCGGTTAGCAGGAGCAGACGGAGAAGAGACATCTACTCCAGTGTAATCTCCCATCCGTGCGGGGGAATCTGGGCCAAAGACATCCCCGCGGATTTGGTACACTCACGGAATCGGGATGCGCAAGATTGGGGTCGTTCTGTTTCAGCTTGGCGGGCCGGATTCGCTCGACGCCATCGAGCCTTTTCTCTTCAACCTCTTCAACGATCCGGACATTATCGACTTTCCCTTCGCCCGCCTGGCGCGGCAGCCGCTGGCGCGCCTGATTGCGGCCACGCGTGCACGGCACGTATCGCATCACTATGCCGCAATTGGAGGACGTTCGCCGATCCTGGAGTTTACCCGGCGGCAGGCGGAGGCGCTGCAAGCCGAATTACGCCATGAGTTCGATGCGCGCGTGGCGGTGGCCATGCGTTATTGGCATCCATTCACCGAAGAAGCCATCCGGGAGCTGGCGTCGCACGCGGCGCCGGACTTGGTCCTGCTGCCGCTCTATCCGCAATACTCCCGCACCACGACCGGCAGCAGCCTGAACGAATGGCGGCGGCGGTTTCAACCGAATGGCTGGAATCCGCGGGTGCAGGTGATCCAGGGATTTCACGAAGATGCCGGTTACATCGACGCCTTGGTTACGGCCATCGATGAAGCTGTAGCGGGATTCGACAATCCGGCGGACGTGGATCTGGTGTTCAGCGCTCACAGCGTGCCGGTTTCGGTGATCGATGCCGGAGACCCGTACCAGCAGCAGATCGAGCGCACGGTGGAACTGGTGTGGCAGCGCGGCCGATGGCCGTCGCGCCGCCACCTGTGCTACCAGAGCAAGGTCGGTGCTTCCAAGTGGCTGCAACCCTCCATGCATGTCACCTTGAATTGCCTCGCGGAGGCCGGCGGACGGCACGTGTTGGTGGTCCCGGTGTCGTTCGTATCGGATCACGTGGAGACGCTGCACGAGATCGCCATCGAGCACCGCGCCCTGGCTCATCGCCTGGGAATTCCTGACTTCCGGATGGTGCCAGGCCTGAATGACTCGCCGCGTTTTATTGCCGTCCTGGCTCGTCTGGTTCGCACGCATGTCACCGTATCTTCACATGCCATGACGACGAGCGCCTGACCCAGTACCTGAATTTTCCGTATTTTTCATGAAAAACCCCAAAAATCACCTGCAATTGTGCTAACATCTATTTGTTCCTGAAGACGACCGCCTTGTTGTCGGGCGCATCAGGCCAAGGAGACGAGGCCGTGAGCAGCGGAGACATGCAAGCCGTTCCCGAAGTCGTCAGGATATTGCTGGTCAGTCCTTTTGAAGAGGACCATCTGAACCTTCGCACGATCCTGCGGCATTCAAATTGGAAACTCAATAGCGCGCGTACTCAGACGGAGACGATCGAGTATTTGCGTGCGAACCTGACCCCTGTGGTCATCTGTGAGTCAGATCTTCCGGACGGAACCTGGAGAGACCTGTTGGCGCAGTTTTCCCGCATGGAGTGCGCTCCTCTGCTGGTGGTGATTTCCCGATTTGCCGACGAGCGTCTGTGGTCCGAAGTGCTGAATCTGGGTGCGTACAATGTCCTGGCCAAGCCGCTGCACAGCAAGGAAGTCTTCCACGTTGTGGGACTGGCGATACAGGCCTGGGAGCGTACCTGGACGCATCCACGGCAACTGGCCCGTACGGCTTGAGGGCTCCTGCGGCCGCTTTCTAATTTTCTGGGTCTCGGCCCTGCCGATCTCATCTTAATAGCCTGGGCCGTCACGCTCGTTGTGGGCGCGATTGCCGCCGTGCGATGCGAATCCGCGGTGCGCAGGCTGGCTGTCCGCACGCGCTGGTGTATGTTGCTCCTCGCGCTGCTGCCCATCGTGCTGCGCCTGGGCATGCTGCCGCAAGCGCCGGCTCCTCTGCCGCGCACACCTGACGACTTCAGTTTTCTTCTCCTGGGTGACACGCTCGCGCACCTACGCCTGGCGAATCCGCCGCATCCTATGTCGCGGTTCTTCGAGACTAATTTCGTGTTACAGCAGCCGACTCACAGTTCTATCTACCCGCTGGGGCAGGGGATCGTACTCGCGTTCGGGCAACTGGTCTTTCACCGGCCCTGGGCGGGTGTGCTGCTGGCCGCCGGAATCTTCAGTGGCCTGTGTTATTGGATGCTGCGCGCCTGGGTGTCTCCCCTATGGGCGCTGGCCGGCGGGATTCTCACTGTATTTCAATTCGGCCCCCTTCAGTATTGGATGAACACGTACTGGGGAGGCTCGCTGGCGGCGGCGGGCGGCTGCCTGATTTTCGGCGCACTGCCGCGGCTCCGGGATCGGGCGGGGCGGCGGGACGCCGTTCTGCTGGGCGTGGGCTTGTCGGTCGAGTGGCTGACCCGCCCCTACGAGACGCTTCTGGTGGCCGCCGGCGTAGTCCTCTACCTGCTGGCTGGGTTTCGAAAGAACTGGCGCGCGCTTCCGCGCGTGGCCGGCATTACGGCCGCGGTCGTATTACCGGCTGTCGGGTTGAGCCTGCTTCAGAACCGGCAGGCGACCGGTAGCTGGACCACGCTGCCGTACCGTCTCAGCCAGTATCAATATGGCGTGCCCGCAAGCTTCACGTTTCAGCCGAGTCCCGTGCCCCATCGCACGCTGACGCCGGAACAGCGCACGCTCTATGAATTGCAGTCCGCGGTGCACGCCGATGCCGGCACCTACCTGAGTCGTTTGGGACGCCGCGTGCGCTTCGGCCGCTTCTTCTTCTCAGCGCCGCTGCTGGTGGCGTTACCGTTCTTCGTCCTGGCCTTGCGGCAAAGCCGCTACCGGTGGCTGTTATTGTGGCTGGCGATCCTGGTGCTGGGCGCCAACTTCTATCCGTACTTTTATCCGCACTACATCGCGGCTGGGACGTGTCTCTTCGTACTGATGGCCGTGACGGCTCTGCATCGCCTCGCCGCACTTAGCCGGGAAGCCGCCAGGCTGATCTTCCTGCTGTGCGCCGCGCAGTTCGTTTTCTGGTACGGACTGCATCTGGCGGCCGGATGGGGGCCGGCACTGGAACTGACCGAACGCTACGAGAGCTGGGATTACGTCAATCACGACGATCCGGAAGGACGCGTGGCCATCGACCGTATGCTGGCGCAAGCTCCGGGCAAGCAGGTGGTCTTCATCCGGTACTGGCCGCAGCACGGGCTGAGCCAGTGGACGGCCAACGCGGCAGATATCGACCGTTCCCAGGTGGTGCGGGCGCTGGACCTGGGGCCGGCGGAGAATCGGGAGCTGCAGCGCTATTATCCGGATCGCACGGCGTGGCTGCTGGAGCCGGACGCCAAGCCGCCCCGGCTGACGCCGTATCAGACGCAGATCACGCCCCTGCCAAGCGAGGCGCCCAAAAATCCGTCGCCGTTTGAAGAAGTGCCCTAACTACGGCTGCGGCCCGGTGTAAGGCTGATTCCAGGTCGCCTCGTACATAGCGTCAAGCAGGACCTGCGAGTGCCCGTCGTAGTCCGCGTCGAGCGACCACATAAAGCCGCCTCCCAGGCCTCGCTTCCACTCCGAATACCAGATCCGCGTATAAGTCGAATAAGGATCGTCATAAGTGATAAAGCCAGGCGATCCGTCGGACCGCAGCAGATAAGGCACCTGGGATTTCTGATCGAAGTGCCTCGTCCATCCGTTCTGGTTGATCAGGTACTGGATGAATGTCCCGTAGTTTTCGGAAAGCACAGTCTGGCCGTAGCATGGCTTGCACGGACCATACGGCTCGCTGACGTTGCGATAGAAGTAGCCGTAGAACGGAGTACCCATATTCAGCTTGTCGGCGGGCACGTAGAAGTGATCCAGGAAAATGTTGGCCGCCTGCTCGACGCTGCCGCCCGGATCGCACTCCCACGGCTGCGGGTTATTCGGATTGGGGAAGATGGGGGAATTCATCTGCCCGTCGTCCGTCCACGGCCCGGCGCAATCGTACATCATGATGTTGATGTAATCGATGGCCGCCAGCACCCCGGGGATGTCGTAGCCATCGCCGCCCCATGGTGGAATGTCGGCGGAGAGGATGTAAGTGGGGCGGGGAAAGGTCCGCCGCAGGCCGTTCATCAATGCGTAGAACAATTGGGTATCTTTGGTGGAGCTGGGATACTCCCAATCGATGTCCAGGCCGTCGTAGCCGTTGGCGGTGATGAAGGTTTGTAAGTTGGCGAGCAGATTCTGCAGGCCGCCGCTGGTAGTTTCCATGCCCGTGAAATCGCCGCCCAGGAGAAGCATCACCTTGACGCCCGCGGCATGCCCGCGGCTGATCAGCGCCGGCTCAAGGAAGCCGCTGGGCACATTGAGGCTGCCGTCGGCATTGAAGCCGACGCCGGCATGATTGATGTGCGTCAGCATGTGAAACGGAATCTGCGCGGCGCTGTAAGCCGGAGTCTGCGTGCGGGTCCAGTAGCCGTAATCGCCCACCAACCGTTTGGGAAAGGCAGGTTGCGCCTGAAGGGGCATAAGCCCTAAGGCGAAACCCACAGAGAGGAATGCCAGCCGTATCATGACGACCTCCGCTGCTTGACAGGTTAACACGCCAACCGCCGTGCGGAATCATTCGGGCGGCAGCGCTCGTAATTCGAAACTGTAATCGCCCGAACCGATCTGGACCGCGATCGTGCCATTCTCGGCTTTGGCGCCCGTGATCCCCGACGCGCCGCTTTGGTATTTGCCGTCTTTCCAGATCACGCGCCCGGACTCTTCGACGGCAACCGGTGACTGTCCCAACTCGGGCAAGCGCACCTCGGCATCGCTCCCGGTGGGAATGACGACGTCGAGGCGCAGGCCGGTATCGGTCCGGGTCCAGGAGGATGCCACGCGGCCGCGGATGGTGTCCAGCGATCCGGACGCCCACTTCAAATCCCGCACTACTTGCGGCGCGATCACGATGTGTTCGAACCCCGGCTTGGAAATGTCCGGATTGATTCCGGCGAGCGCGTTGTAGAACCACGCGCCCAGACTGCCGAACATCGGATGGTTATGCGAGTTCATCGACGGTCCGGTCTTGTTCTGCCACAATTCCCACAGTGTAGTCGCGCCGTTGGCCACCATATAGCCCCAGCTCGGATAAGTCGTCTGGGTAGCCAGTTCATAGGCCAGGTCCGAGTTACCGGTCTCGGTCAACAGGGGGAACAGGTACTTAGTGCCCAGGATTCCGGTCGTCAGATGAGTGTCGCGGGTATAAACCAGATCGTCGCGCAGCGCCCCGAACACCTCGCCGCGGCGTTCCTGCGGCACCATACCCGCGAACAGAGGCAGGATCTGCGAGGTTTGTGTGCCGTTGCCGTATTTGTCCGTGGCGGTATTCCAGAACCTGGCATTGAATGCGTCCTTGATGGTGCCGGCCAGGTTCCGGTAGCTGGCCGCGTCGCCGGACTTGCCCAGTATGAGGGCCATGCGCGACACCAGATCGGCGCTCCAGTAATAGCAGAAGGTCGATACCAGGCTGCCCGGCGTCTTCTCGATCGGCACCCAGTCGCCGTAGTAGCTGTAATCCAGTATTCCTTCCTTGCTGCGCGTGCGCAGATAATCGGTCCAGGCCTTGACCCCGGCATAATGTTCCTCGAGAATGCGCCGGTCGCCGTAGTATTCGTACATGTACCAGGTGATCAGGGGATAAGCCAGGCCCCAGGCAGGGTCCGCCGGGCGGCTGCCCCAGATGTGCGGAACCGTGTCGGTGATCGTGCCGTCGGCAGCCTGCACATCGTGGATGTCGCGCAGGAAATTAGTGTAGAACGCCGGCATGTCGAAGTTCAGCATGGCGGTCTCGGAGTAGAGATGCGCGTCGGCCATCCAGCCCTGGCGCTCGTCACGCTGGTTGCAGTCGGTCGGAATACTGTGCAGGTTGTCCTGTATCCCCCAGACGATGTTCTTCTGAATCAGATTGAGGATCTGCTTGGAACTGGTGAACCCGCCGGTGGGCCGGACCGCCGAATGCACCACTTTCGCGCGCAGCGTATCGAACTTAGGCGCGCCCGGATAACCCGTCAGCTCCACATAGCGGAATCCGTGATAAGTGAAGCGTGGCTGATAGACTTCCTCGCGGCCGTCGCCGCGCAGGAAATACACGTCGGTGGCTTTGGCCGACCGCAGATTCTCCACGTTGAGCGTGCCGTCGTCGTACAACAGCTCCGCGTGCCGCAGTTCGACGCGTGTGCCGCGCGGCCCGCGCACGCGCAATTCCATCACGCCGCTGATGTTCTGACCCAGGTCGTAGATGTAGACGCCGGGGCGGGGCGTGGTCATCCTGACCGGGACGATCGTGTCCGTCACCCGGATCGGCGGCATCATCTGCGCCGAAAGTACGCCGTGGGGCCCGTCGATCAACTCGGCCGCTTTCCAATGGGCGTCGTCGAAGCCCGGGCGGTCCCAGCCGGGCGTCTCCAGCCGCGCGTCGTAGACCTCGCCGTTGTAGATGCTGTCCTCCCGGATCGGACCGGCGATTGCCTTCCACGATCCATCGGTGACTACGTCGATGCTCCGGCCGTCTTCGAGTTCGGCGTGGATCTGCATGCGCAACGCGCGCGACTTGAACCAGCCGTTGCCGAGCATCACGCCCACGGCATTCGGACCTTTCCGCAGCCGCTCGGTCACATCGTACACCGTGTAAAGCACGCGCTTGTCGTAGGTGGTCCAGGCGGGATCGAGCACATGATCGCCCACCTTGTGCCCATTGATCCGCAGTTCGTAGTATCCGAGGCCCGCCACGTACGCGCGCGCCCGCAGCGGACGTTCGGGAAGGGTGAACTCCCTGCGCATCTGGTTCGCGCCGCCGATCCAACGGCCTTTCCAATCGCCGGCGTCGAACAGGCCGGTCTCGAAGCGGGCCACTTCACTGTAGGGGCTGGCACGATCCTGGCTATCCCAGAAGCGCACGCGCCAGTAATAAGTCTGGCCACTGACTAGCGCTTTACCGCCGTACGCCACCTGCACTGGTTCGGCGCCGGTGACCTTGCCGCTATCCCATACGTCGCCAGCGGTAACTTCGGAATGGAGCGACACCAGGACCTGATAGGCGCTCTGCCGCTCGCCGCGCGCGGAGTGTTCCAACACCCATGACAATCGCGGCTGGCGCACGTCGACGCCCAGCGGATCGGTCAGATATTCGCAGCGCAGTCCGGCAGGCGCGCCCGCCTGCGCCAGCAGCAAGGGAGACAACGCGGCGCCCAGCAGCAACCACTTGGCCAGCATTCAAGACACCTCCAGAAAAGAGTAGTGTATCCGAAAGCCCCGGGCAGCGCGGTTGCGCGGGTGCGGGTTAAAGTCCGTCCTGCGGCAGTTCCATGCGGACGCGCAAACCGGGTCCGGCATTCTCCGCCGCAATCGACCCATGATGGGCGGCGATCGCGCGACGGGCGATCGCCAGCCCCAGGCCAACCCCGCCGGTCTGGCTGTCGCGCGATCCATCCGCGCGAAAGAACGGCTGGAAGATCTTGTCCAGCATGTCCATCGGCACGCCGGGCCCATAGTCACGCACGGTGAGCGACGCCTTGCCATCGGCCGATGCCAGCCGCACGTCGATCCCGCTGCCTTCCGGCGCGTAGCGTATGGCATTGCGTAACACGTTGTCCACGGCGCGCCGCAGCAGTTCGCGGTCGCCGCGGACGGTGAGCGGCCCCCCGTCTTCGAAATCCAGCCGGCATGCGCGGGCGTCGGCCTCCACGCGGCCGGCGTCCAGCACATCTGCGACGAGCCGGCGCAGATCCACGTCCTCCAGGCGCCGCGACGAGGGATCGCCTTCGACGCGCGTCACTTCCACCAGCGCGCCCACCAGGCTGGTCAGACGCTCGATCTCTCTCTTCATGCGGGCCGCCGCGGCATCGCGGTCCTCGGCCGTACGCGTCAATTCCGCGGCAAAACTCAGGCGCGCCAGCGGCGAGCGCAGCTCATGCGAGATATCCTGCAACAGGCGCCGCTCCGCGGTGAGCAGCGTTTCGATGCGTTCGGCCATCTGGTCGAACGCGCGCGCCATGTCGCCGATCTCGTCCCGCCGCCGGAATCCGGCGCGGGCCGCCAGGTCGCCCTTTCCGAAGCGTTCCACGGTGTGCGCCAGAACCCGAAGCGGGGATGCGATATTCACCGCCAGCATCCAACACAACGCCGCCACCACCAGCAGAATCAGCCCGTAGTAAGGCAGAAAGCTCCAGCGTGTGAAGGGAGGGCGCCCGGTGGCGATCAGGCGATAGGTTCCATCCCGGGACGCCGCCACCATCACGAAGCGATCGCCGATCGCGTGCGGCACGACCAACTCTCCGTGCACGGTGGCCAGCAGCGCGGAGCGATCCGCTCCGGTCACCAGGTCCTTTCCCTGGGCGTCGGTGAAGAAATGCTCCGGTCCGAAATAGGTTTGCAGGCGGCGCAGGTAGCGTGCCAGGGCGGCCGTCCCACCCGCGCGATATGTCTCTTCGGCTTCCTCCACCTGGAAGGCGACGGTACGCGCGAAAGGCCCGCCTTTGCTGGAGAACCGCATCGCCAGCGCACCCGAGATAAACAGATAGGCTGCCAGCGCCAGGAGCAGAGTCGCCAGGCACCAGAGCAGGATCTTGGCGAATACGGTTCTCACGCGCCCTCCTCCGCCGAGGCCGCGAACAGGTATCCCACCCCGCGTACGGTGCGTATCTGGGTGCGTTCGCTGTGCTCCAACTTCTTCCGCAAATGACTCATGTGTACGTCGAGCGATCGCTCGTAGGGTGTCGATTCGCGCTGGTACAACACCGCCGCCAATTCGTTGCGCGAGACCACCCGACCCGCGGCGCGCACCAGGAAATCCAGGATGTCGAATTCGATGGCCGTGAGATCGGCGGGCTCTCCTTCCACCCAGACTTCGCGGGTCTGCGAGTCCAGCCGCACGCCCGCGGCCTCGGCGACCTGCGGCTGCGCGGCGGTCTGCCCGGCGCGCCGCAGCACGGCGCGCATGCGGGCCAGCAGTTCTTCGGGGCCGAAAGGCTTCGGCAGATAATCGTCCGCGCCGGCGTTCAGCCCCGCGATACGGTCCGGCTGCGCGGTACGCGCCGTCAACATGATCACCGGAACCGCGCTGCGCCGGCGGATCTGCTTGAGTAACTCGAAGCCGTCGAGTACAGGCAGCATGACATCCAGGATCACCAGGTCGTAACGGCCTTCCAGCGCGCGCGCCAGCCCGCTGGGTCCATCGTGCGCGGGCTCCACCGCGAACTCGTGCTGCGCGAAGAAATCCGCCATCAGCCCGCACAACTCGACATCGTCGTCCACCAGCAGAACGTGCTTCACCAACTCCCGTTGTAGCGCAGAAATACGGCCCGGGTCACTCCTTTTACAAAACTTAAGGTTCGCGGACGCGGTTTTGAAGTCTACTGGATTTGAGACCACAATGAAACAGTTACGGGGGCTCGCGGCCCTCACGATCCTCCTCTCGCTCTACACGTTCGCGCAGACCGCACCGACTCTCCATGGCGTTATCACCGATCCATCGGGAGCCTCGGTGCCCGGCGCGCTGGTACAGTTGCGCAGCCCGGGCATCGATCAACGCGCCACCACCGATGATAGCGGCAAGTATGCTTTTGCGGCCGTCAAGCCGGGGAAATATACCATCCGCTTCATCGCCAAAGGCTTCACGTTGATGGAACGCAAAGGCGTGGAGATCGACCGGCCCATGTCCCTGGACGTGCAATTGACGATTCAGGCCGAGAGCCAGGTGGTGAATGTGGAAGCCGAGGCCAACAATGTCAGTACCGATACGGCCGACAACGGTGATGCCCTGGTGCTGGGAGAGAAGGAACTGGCGGCGCTGTCCGACGATCCGGACGAGTTGTCCCAGCAGTTGCAGGCGCTGGCCGGCCCCGGCGGCGGTCCGGATGGCGCGCAGATCTACATCGACGGTTTCACCGGCGCCAACCTGCCGCCCAAGGCGTCCATCCGGGAAGTGCGCATCAATTCGAACCCCTACGCCCCGGAGTTCGACCGTCCGGGATTCGGCCGCATACAGATCTTCACCAAGCCGGGCAGCGATACTCTGCGCGGCCAGGTTTTCATGCAATACAACAAGGAGGCGCTGAATTCGCGCAGTCCGCTGCTTACGCAATCCAAGCGCCCGCCTTATCAGCAGCGCTTCTTCGGGTTGAGTATCAGCGGACCGGTGAAGAAATCGAAGGCGTCGTTCGGCTTTGACGCGGAACACCGTACCATCAACGAGAACGCCTTTATCCTGGCCACCGCGCTCGATAGCAACTTAGAGCCGGTCACTATCAACCAGGCGATCCTGACGCCCCAGACCCGCACCAACCTCAGTCCGCGCCTCGACTATTCCATCAACGCCAACAACACACTCACCGTGCGCTACCAGAACACGCGAGTGGGCCTGGATAAGGAAGGCGTGGGTGGGTTCAGCCTGCCGGACCAGGCTTACAACGAGACCAGTTCGGAAAACACGGTGCAAGTCACGGAGACAGCCGTGCTCAGCGCCCGCGCCATCAACGAAACCCGCTTTCAATATATGCGCTCCGCGCTCAACAATATGGCGGATAACTCCACGCCGGCTCTCGTGGTACAGGGCGCGTTTCAGTCCGGCGGGCCGCAAATCGGCAACTCCTCCACGATTACCAACAACTGGGAACTGACGAATACCTCGACTTACACCAAGGGCGCCCACGTATTCAAATGGGGCGCGCGCGTCCGGCAGTCATTCCTGGCGGATACCTCGGTGAATAACTTCGGCGGCACTTATACCTTCTTCGGCGGCGTCGGCCCGGAGCTGGATGCCAACAATCAACCGGTCGACGGGACGTCCCAAGAGCTGACCGCGCTCGAAGTGTACCAGCGGACCTTGCTGTTCCAGCAGGCAGGCTGGAGCGCCGCCGCCATCCGGGCCGCGGGCGGAGGCGCGTCCCTGTTCAGCCTGAACGCCGGCATCCCCAAGACCCTCGTGAACCAGTTGGACGCGGGCCTGTTCGTCAACGACGACTGGCGCGTACGGCCCAATCTCACGTTCAGTTACGGTCTGCGCTATGAAGCGCAGACCAACATCGGCGACCATGGCGATTTCGCTCCGCGCGTGGCCATGGCGTGGGGAGTGGATGGCGGCGCCAATAAGACGGCCAAGACCGTCCTGCGGGCCGGCGTCGGCGTGTTTTACGATCGGTTCGCGGTAGCGAATACACTGAGCGCGTTGCGTTACAACGGGCTGACCCAACAGTCATACCTGATCGTGAATCCGGATTTCTTTCCGGCGATACCGTCTCTGTCGTCACTTGCCGGCAGTGCCCAGCCGCAGGAGTTACAACTGATATACGCGGGCCTCAAGGCGCCCCGTAACTATCAGGCCAGCGTCGGCCTTGACCGGCAGATTAACCGGCACTTCCGTATCAACGCCACTTATGTGGCAAGCCGCGGCGTGCACCTGGTGCGATCCGTGGATATCAACGCGCCCATTGACGGAGTTTACCCATATGGCGAATCCGGCCAGCGGCTGCTTACCGAGTCGGTTGGATTCAGCCGGTCCAATATGTTGTTCGTCAGCCCCAACTTGAACGTCGGCAAGATCTTTCTGTTCGGCTTCTATGGGCTCTCTTACGGCATGGACGATAACGAGGGGGCGCCTGCCGATCCGTACAACCTGCGGGCCGAATGGGGACCATCGTCGTTCGGCGACATCCGTCACCGGCTGCTGTTGGGCAGCAGTCTGCCCCTGCCGCTGAAATTCACGATCAGCCCGTTTTTCCTGGTCCAGAGCGGCACACCGTATAACATCACCACCGGCATCGATAGTAACGGGGACGGCTTTGCCGAGGAGCGTCCGGCGCTGGAGACGGCCGTCAATGCGGGGGCCTGCGGCGGCAGCGGCTTGTATTATGCCTCGGGTTTCGGGTGCTTCAACCTGCAGCCCGCCGCCGGAACGGCGGTGATCGGACGGAATTACGCGCGGGGTCCGTCCATGGTGAATCTGGGCCTGCGCCTGGCGCGCACGTGGTCATTCGGAGGTAGCGGCGAGTCCGGACCGGCGGGAGGTATGATGGGTCCGCCTCCGGGCGGTGGTGGCGTGCGCGGCGGCGGTGGTCCGCCTCCTGGCGGCGGTCCTCCCGGCGGCGGTCCGCCTCCTGGAATGTTCGGCGCCGCCACGGGCCACAAATATAACCTGACCCTCAGCGTCAACGCGCGCAATGCCCTGAATCACCCCAACTATGCGGCGCCCGACGGCGATCTGACTTCACCGTACTTCGGTGAATACCGGAGCCTGGCCGGCTTCGGGCCGTTCGGGTCGCCCAGCACTTACAACCGAAAGATCGATCTCCAGCTTCGATTCACATTTTAAGCGGCACCGGTTGCAGGGACGAACTGGTTCTGGATCACTTACCGCATTGGCCGGATAAGTGCAAGGCGGGTACCAGGGGTGCCATGAAGTTCATACTGTTGCTTGCTGTTGCGGCCATGCTGTTCGGTTGCCGGACGAACGAAACACCGCAGGGCCAGGTGAACGATCTGGAAATTGCCGCACAAGTCAAATCGAAACTCGCTTCCGACGTGGGCCTTTCCAGCGTGACCAATATCTCGGTGAATTCGACGAACGGAGTAGTCACACTTTCCGGACAGGTGGACTCGGAAGCGGCCAAAACGAAGTCAGAGAAAGTGGCTCAATCCGTACCCAAGGTCGTACGTGTTGTGAATAGTTTACAAGTAACTTCTCAAAAGGCGGGTGCTTAAATGCTTTGGACAATCTTTGTCATACTGTTGGTTCTATGGTTGTTGGGATTGGTGACCTCTTACACGCTGGGAGGCTTTATTCACATCCTGCTGGTGGTCGCTGTAGTGGTATTGCTGATCCAGTTGATCTCGGGACGCCGGGCGGTATAGAAGACGACTCGTGGACCATCCGGTTATAATCGCCATTTGACACCGAAAACTGCTTTCCTGTTTCCCGGACAGGGATCCCAATACGCCGGCATGGGCAAGGGCCTGGCCGGGCAGTTCGCTGCCGCGCGAGCCGTGTTCGAAGAGGCCGATGAGGCCCTCGATTTTACGCTGTCGAAGCTCTGTTTCGAAGGTCCGGAAGAGGCCTTGAAGCTGACCGAGAATACGCAGCCAGCCCTGCTGACCGTGTCGGTCGCCGCGGCGCGCGTGCTAGCCGCACACGGATTCGCGCCGGATTACGTCGCCGGCCACAGCTTGGGCGAGTATTCCGCGCTGGTGGCGTCCGGCAGCCTGCGGTTTGCCGATGCCGTCCGCCTGGTCCGCCGGCGCGGGCGGTACATGCAGGAGGCGGTGGCGCCCGGGGTGGGCGCCATGGCCGCCTTGTTGCGCTTGCCCGAAGGCGCGCTGGACGGCATCCTCAAACAGGCGGCGCAGGGCGAAGTAGTGAGCGCGGCCAACCTGAACGCGCCTGACCAGGTAGTCATTGCCGGACACGCGGGTGCGGTGAATCGGGCGATGGAGCTCGCAAAAGCCGCCGGCGCGCGGCGCGCCATTCCGCTCCAGGTGAGCGCGCCGTTTCACTGCGCGCTCATGAAACCCGCTCAGGAGCGCCTGGCCGCGGATCTGAACGCCACCACCTTCGCCGATCTGAACTGTCCGCTGGTCAACAACTGGCAGGCGCGCGAAGTGCGAAGCGGCGCGGAGGCGCGGCAGGGGTTGTACGAGCAGGTGCCCAACCCGGTGCGCTGGGTGGAGACCATCCGGCATTTGGCCTCACAAGGCGTGGCACGGTGCATAGAAGTGGGCGCCGGCGGTGTGCTGACGGGCCTGCTGCGGTCGATCGATCCGGGTTTGCATGGTTTTCGTTTCGGTGAGCCAGCGGAGTTGGAGAAGCTTACAATATGAGTTGTCATGCGCCTTCAACTACGATTACTAACTTGCACCTTACTGCTGCCACTGTTTCTGCAGCCTCAGGAACGGCCGGGCGCCGAGTCGGCTAACCTTCCCATCAAGCGCGTCGTGCTCTACAAGAACGGCGTGGGCTACTTCGAACACCTGGGACGCGTGCGCGACAATCAGCAGGTCACGATCTCGTTTACCTCCGGTCAACTCAATGACGTTCTGAAATCGCTGACAGTTCTGGATCTCAACGGCGGCCGGATCGCGGGCGTGGCCTATGGAACGAGCGCGCCGCTCGATCGCCAATTGGGCGATCTGCGCATCCCGATGGACGGCAAGACGTCGCTCGCGGACTTTCTGGGCGCCTTACGCGGCGCGCGGCTGGAGGTTCGCAACGGGTCCACCGTGATCACGGGCCGGCTTCTCAGCGTGGAGCGCAAGACCCGCATGTCCGGCGGCGCCACGCTGGAGGTCGATTATGTTTCGTTGATCACGGATGCGGGCGAATTGCACACTACCGAGATCTCGCCGGCTTTCTCCGTGCGCCTGCTCGATCGCGGACTGGCCGGCAAAGTGGATCGCTTCCTGGACCTGGTGGCTTCGGAGCGCGAGCCGGATGTGCGCAAGATGGTGGTTTCCACAGCCGGGTCGGGCGACCGGTCGTTGTTTGTGAGTTATATCAGCGAAACACCGGTTTGGAAAACGACTTACCGCCTGGTCCTCGACTCCAAGACCGGCGGCAAGCCTCTCTTGCAGGGTTGGGCGATTGTAGATAATACGATCGGACAGGATTGGGAGAATGTAGATTTGTCGCTGGTGGCCGGCGCTCCGCAGTCGTTCATCCAGAATCTCTCCCAGCCGTTCTATACGCAGCGGCCCGTAATTCCCGTTCCGGGGATGCTGATGACGACGCCGCAGACGTATCAGTCCACGCTGATTCCAGGCGGTCCGCGCCTGAGCGGCAGGGTCACCGATGCGACCGGCGCCGCGATTGCCGGTGCCGCGGTCAAAGCTTACCTTGGGAACTCCCTGGTCGGCCAGACTGCCACCAATCCCGCCGGTGAGTACGAGCTATCCGGATTGCCGGAAGGCGTGGTTCGGCTGGAAGTATCATCCCAGGGATTCCACACGGCCGTGGTGCATGGGCTGAGCGGTTCGGCCCGGCAGGACGTGCAGTTGCAGGTTGGCGCGGTCACGCAAGCCGTCGAGGTGGCGGCCGCGTCGCCGGTGGTGTCGTCGGACTCGTCCGTTGCCGCCAACGGCAGATCGCTCGGCTCGGGTGCACAATTAGGCAAGTTCAAAAAGGCGGGAGCCGGAGCCGGGTCGGGCGGCGGATATGGGGGCGGCGGCTACCGGGTGGACGAAGCGCGCGCGCAGGCCCAAGCCGCCGCTCGGGCCCAGGAACTCGGCGACCTGTTCGAATACAGGCTGAAAGAGCCGATCACGATCCTGAAGAACCGCTCGGCGCTGGTGCCGATCATCCAATCGACTATTGCGGCCGAGAAGGTATCCGTCTGGAACGAGCAGGCGGGGCTGCCCAAACCCGAACGCGCTCTGTGGATCACCAACACCAGCGGGCTCACGCTCGACGGCGGCACTTTCAGCGTGCTCGAAGACGAGACGTTCGCCGGCGAAGGCATCCTCGATGCGATCCGTCCCAACGAGAAACGCCTCGTTTCGTACGCCACCGATCTGGCGCTGACAGCCAGCTCCAAGCGGGGCACCGAGCAGCAGCGAGTGACCCGCGTCCGCATCATCCGCGGCGTCATGACTCTCGAAAGCGAGATGCGCGAGAAGAGGACTTACACCTTCCGCAACGAGGACACGACGCCGCGAACCGTCATCGTGGAGCATCCGGTACGATCCGGCTATGTCCTGCGCAACGCCGTCGAGCCGGCCGAGACCACCGCGGACTGGATGCGCTTCCGCGTGGCGGTGGGCGCCAAGCAGACTACGGACCTGTTGGTGGAAGAGGCGCGGCCCATCTTCGCCAATTACACCGTCACCAACATCGACAGCTCGCTGATCGCCACCTTCGTCGAGCAGCGATCCATCGACAAGAACATCGAAGAGTCGCTGCGCAAGGTCCTGGCGCAGAAGGCCGTCCTGGCGGACCTGCAAACGCAATTGGAGGCTCGCGACCAGGAGAAGGACAAGATCTTCGACGATCAGCAGCGGTTGCGCGAAAACATGAAAGCGCTCAAGGGCAGCGCCGAGGAGAAGGCGCTGGTGCAGCGCTACACGCAGCAGCTCAACAACGAGGAGACCCGCCTGGACGAGTTGACCAAAGAAATGGCTCAGCTCGAAACCAGGAAAGAGGCAGCCCAAGCCGAGCTCGACCGCATGATCCAGGAAATGTCGTTTGATGTGGAGTTGTAAGCCGGGTGACATTCGACCAATCCGAATACGACTTGCGGTGTGAGTGGGGACCGGCAGGTCTCGAGATCCTCGCCGCGATCAGCGATGCGGTCATCATCGTGGATGTGCTGCGATTCTCGACCGCCGTGGATGTGGCGGTTTCGCGCGGTGTGTCCGTCGCGCCTCAGCGTTGGAACGCGGCTAAACACACGGGCAGGTCGCTTTCGCCGAGCGCGCTCGAGTCGGTTGCGGCCGGCGGTGAATTGACGATGCCGTCGCCCAATGGCAGCACGCTGGCGACACACGCTGGAAATGCCGCCACCTTTACCGCCTGCCTGCGCAATTGCCGCGCGGTGGCTGATCGCGCGCGCCAATTCGGTTCGCGCATCGCGGTGATTCCGGCGGGCGAGCGCTGGCCGGATGGCGCGCTGCGGCCGGCCATCGAAGATCTGATCGGCGCGGGCGCAGTCCTGGCCGCGCTGCCGGGCCGGCGTTCGCCAGAAGCCGAGGCGGCGGCCGCGGTGTTCGAGCGGTTCCGCAGCAATCTGCGCGACACGCTCATCCGCTGCAGCTCGGGCAAGGAACTGGTCGAGCGCGGTCTGGCGCGGGATGTGGAGATGGCGGCGGACTACGGTGTTAGCTCGGCGGCGCCGATCCTCAGAGACGGCCGCTTTGTCAAAGGCTCATAGCCGCTTGCAGCATGGCCCGGGTGTACCCGACGTTGTAAGCGTAACCCGTGTAGCCGCCACCGCCGGGATAGTAAGGATGAAAGCCCGGACGCTCGCGGTCCGCGTCGAGGGCGCGCGGGTGCTCAGGATAAATCAGCCGCGGATACTTCTGGCGGACCAGTTCCCGCATGACGGCGAACATATCCACCTGGCCTTCATCCAGAAACACTTCCGTGTAGGCTTCGTACGGCCGGCGCACGCGCACGTTGCGGTAGTGCACGTGATTGATGCAGTCGCGCGATCCGAAGTAGCGGCACACTTCCACGGGATCCTGGCCCATCTCGCGCGTTACGCCGCAATCGAAGGTGATGCCGTTGGACGGGCTGGGCACGATCGCGACCAGCCGCTTCCAACCTTCCACCGTGCCCATGATCTGGCCCGAGCCCCGGCTGAGCGGAGCGGGCGGATCGTTCGGGTGCAGCGCCAGGCGCACGCCCGACTCCGCGGCCACCGGCACCACGGCCTTCAGAAAGTAGGTCACGTGGTTCCACATCTCGTCGAGCGAGTGCACGCCTTCCTCCGGCAGCGGCGGCAGGTCCTTGACGCGGCTGTAATCGAACGCCGTCAGGCCCGCGCCCGCGCGTCCGGCCTCCTCGTAATATCCTTCCACGAGGCGATGCGCGTAGAAGTTGTACTCGATCACGGGCAGGCCGGCGCGGCCCGCCGCGCGAATCGACTGCCGGATCTTGTCAATCTCCTCGTCGCGCCCGAACGTTCCATAGATCGCGTGAGGGAACCCGCCGATCATCATGTTGCCCAGCGTGAGGCCGCCGGTCCGCAGACGATCCATACGGGCGCGTATGTCGGATTCCTGCCAGGGAATCGGCGGGCCGCCCAGGGCCACGTGGTCGACGCCCAATTGTTTGACGCGCCGCATGCCGGCTTCGTCCGCGGCGGCGGCCTGGAGCCGTCCGGAGATTTCGAGGCAGATTTTCGGCATGTCCGCTTCGGCCGCCGGCCAGGGCGGCGACGCCAGGATGCCCGCTCCCGCAGTGCGCAAGATCGTTCTTCGCGAGACCATAACCCAATACAATAAAGCTATGCGCACTCTCCTGGTAGTCTGGTGTTCTCTCGGGGCGGCTCTGGCGGGCAATGCGCCCAGGGTACGCGAGCGATCCTTCAGCTTCGAATATTCGGTCACGGTGAAGGACATTCCGCACGGCGCGCACTCGCTCGATATATGGCTACCCGAGCCGCACGATAACGCCTTCCAGCGGATTACCGATCTGCGGGTGGATGCGCCGTACCCGTACCAGACGGACACGGGCGCGGAGGGCAATCGTATTCTGCACCTGCGCATCAGCGATCCGGCCGCGCCGGTCACCGTCAGGATGCGCCTCCACGCGGTGCGCAAGGAACGCATCCAGGCGCTGCCTCCGCAGCCCACGGCCCCCGGAGGTTTTGGCGACGCGGATAACTCCCGCTACCTGTTGCCGGACCGGCTGGTGCCGCTCGACGACACCATCCGCAAGTGGGCGCGCGCGGTGGTGGACGCGGCGGGCGCCAAGACCGATCTGGAGATGGCGCGCGCAATTTACAATCACGTGGTGGCCACCGTCAAGTACGACAAGAGCGGAAAGGGCTGGGGCAACGGCGACATCTACTATGCCTGTGACCAGCGGCGCGGCAACTGCACGGACTTCCACGCAATTTTCATCGGCTATGCGCGCGCAGTCGGCATTCCCGCGCGCTTTACGATCGGCTTCCCGCTGCCCGCGCAGCGCGGCGCCAGCAAGATCCCGGGCTATCACTGTTGGGCGGAATTTTACGCCAAAGGGGTCGGCTGGGTGCCGGTGGATGCGTCCGAGGCTGCCAAGGATCCGGCCCGTCGTGAGTACTTCTTCGGCGCGCTGGATGAGAATCGCGTGGAGTTCAGCAGAGGACGCGATGTGGTGCTGGCGCCCAGGCAGCAGGGCACGCCTCTGAACTATTTTGTCTACCCGTACGTCGAACTGGATGGCGTCAAATATACCGGACTGGAGACCAGTTACTCCTTCAAAGACGATCAGCCCTTATGAAACAATTGTTGCTTTACGGGAGGATCGCGCTGCTGGCGCTGGCGATTACTCCGCTGGTGGCGCCGCAATCCAGCCCATCAAGACGGACTCCGCACGCGGAAGACATCCCCTTCACCAATGACAAGCAGCAGCAGGACGAAATCCTGAAGGCCGATCACGAGCGGGACCTCAAAGATGCGGCGCAACTGATCGAACTGGCCGAGGAACTGAAGAAGGAGCTGGAGAAGAACGACCGTCACGTGCTGTCGATCTCCAGCATCAAGAAGACCGAAGAAATTGAGAAACTGGCGAAACGCATTCGCGGTCGCATCGTGCGTTAGCGCGCTGCTGCTGGCCGGCGTGCCGGGCCGGGCGGAGGCGGCGAAGACGCCGCTTTTGGTCCTGCTGGGCGGCGATGCCCAACTGTGGCAGGCGTCCTGCGCCGAGCGCGGCTGGCAGTTTCTGGACCCCTGGCGCGGGTTGACCGGCAAGAACACGGACGAACGGATCAAGGCATTAGCCGGGGATGTGTCGGAAGCCGTGAAGCGCTCGTCAGCCGATCCGGAGCGCGTGTACCTGGCGGCGCAGGGCAATGCGGCGGCCGCGCTTTTCTTCGTCGCCGCCCGTCTGCCGGACGTGTGGGCGGCCGCGGTCGCGGTGGGAGGGAGCCCGCGGGCCGCGATCGACACCAATCGCCTGTTCGCGGCGAATACCACGAATCTGCCGGTGCTGTGGCTGTTTGCCAACAAGGCGGATGAGCCGCTGGGCAAGAAGCTGCAGGAGGCCGGTTTCAACCTGGAGTGGCGGGAAGCCGCGTCGGCCAAGCCGCCGGAGATCTTCGATTGGCTGGCCGGCCATAAGCGCGACCCGTTTCCCACCACGGCGGAGGCCGGTTTCAACCTGGAGTGGCGGGAAGCCGCGTCGGCCAAGCCGCCGGAGATCTTCGATTGGCTGGCCGGCCATAAGCGCGACCCGTTTCCCACCACGGCGGATTGCGAAACCGGCACTCCGGTCTACACGCAATGCTATTGGATAGAGGTCACCAGGTTCGATACCGCGGAACGGAACGACGTGCTGGATTCAACCCGGGTAGAACCCTTGGGCTCCAATGCCGCACTGGCCATCGGGCCTTTTGGATACGATCCCGGCGCGGCAGGCCCGGGTGTGGTGGTGGCGTCACTGCCGGAGAAGTACAGCGGTCCTTTGAAGGTGAGCGACCGCATCATCGAGCTGGGAGGCAAGCCGATCAGGGACGCGGCGGACTTCGCGCAGATCCTGTATCGCACCTTCGAAGAGAAGCCGGTGGTGGTGATGGTGGCGCGCGGCAAGGAGCACCTGCGGCTGGAAACCAAGATCGTGGTGCCGCCGCGCGCGGAGATGATGACGGCGCGCGTGCGGGCCCAATACCTGCCGGACATGCACGTGGTGGAGGTGGTCAGCCGCGCTGTCACGCAGATGAAACTGACGCTGCCGCCGGCGTGGCTGCCGGCCAAGATCACCTGGAATGGAACCGAAGTGGCCGACGCCACGGCGGCGGGCTGCTGGCTGTTGGACGAGCAGAAGGAGTTGCTGACGGCCAGGCGATGCGGGCCATGAGCGCTCCCATCGGCATCGCGGGCGCGGGACGGATGGGGCAGGCCCTGGGACGTCTGCTGCGCGAGCGCGGCGAACCAGTTTGTGCGGTGGGCAGCCGGAGCGTGGACAATGCCGGGGTGGCCGCGCGATTCGTGGGCGGCGGGGCCCAGGCGACTTCCTACGGCCAGCTTCCGCGGTTGGCTTTGAACATCCTGATCGCCGTGCCGGACGACGCGATCGGCGATGTGGCGGGAACGCTGGCGGCGTCCGGCATGCGAAGCGGAGCCGCGCTGCACACCAGCGGCGCGCGCGGCGGCGAAGTTCTGGCGCCCCTGGCCGCAGCGGGAGTGGCTTGCGGGACACTGCATCCTCTGCAGACGGTAGCGAACCCGGCGGAGGGTGTGGCGGTGTTGCCGGGTTCGGCCTACGCGGTGGATGGCGAAGGCGCGGCGCGCGCCTGGGCCGAGCAGATCGTTGGGCTGCTTGACGGACAGATATTACACATCCTGGCGGAATCGCGGGCGTTGTATCATGCGGCGGCGGTGATGTCGAGCAATTACCTGATATCGCTCATCGCCACGGCTGTTATGCTGATGAAGGAGGCTGGCGTGGCGGAAGATGCCGCACTCGGTGCGCTGGTTCCGCTGGCACGGACCAGCGTAAGGAACGCCTGCGAACTAGGACCGGTTGCGGCGCTGACGGGACCGATCGTGCGCGGAGACCTGGGCACGGTGCGGGAGCACCTGGCGGCCCTGGCGGCGATGCCCGCGGCGGCCAGCTTGTACCGCCGGGCGGGTCTGGCGACGCTGGACATCGCCCGCCTACGAGGCTTGGGCGAAGGGCCGGCGCGGTCCATCGAGAAGCTCCTGCGGGAAGGAGAAGAGAGTGCCTGACGTCAAGCGAATCCGGCTGCCCGATCTGGCGGCCAGGAAGGAGCGCGGCGAGAAGATCGTGATGCTGACGGCATACGATTACACCATGGCGCGATTGCTGGATCGCGCGGGGATCGACGTGCTGCTGGTGGGCGATTCGCTGGGTATGGTGGTGCTGGGATACGAGACCACACTGCCGGTGACCCTGGATGCCATGGTGCATCACACGCGCGCGGTGAGCCGCGGCACCGAGCGGGCGCTGGTGGTGGCGGACATGCCGTTTCTGACGTACCAGGCCAGCGGGGAAGAAGCCATACGGAACGCGGGGCGGCTGCTCCAGGAAGGCGGCGCCGCGGCGGTCAAGATTGAAGGCGGCGGCCCGGCGGTGGAGGCCTGCGGGCGGCTGGTGGAGTGCGGCATCCCGGTGATGGGACATTTGGGATTGCTGCCGCAATCCGTGCATCAGCTGGGAGGGTTCCGGCAGCAGGCCACGGCGGAGACCGATGCCGAGCAACTACTGGCCGATGCCCAGGCGCTCGAAGAGGCGGGCGCGTTCGCGGTGGTGCTGGAGTCGATTCCCGCGGAAGTGGCCCGCACCGTCACGGCCGATCTGGGGATCCCGACCATTGGCATCGGCGCCGGCCCGTATTGCGATGGGCAGGTGCTGGTGAGTTACGACATGCTGGGTCTATCGCAGGACACGGTGCCGCCTTTCGTCCGGCGCTACGCGGATCTGGGCGCACAAGCGGCCGCGGCCGCACAAGCGTACGCCGGCGATGTGCGTAGCGGCCGGTTTCCGGCGGTTAACCGGCGCGCATCGGACGAGGTCTTAGCCGGAGCGAAATAAGCTTGCGCACCTGTCCAGCAATCGGTCCGCTGCGGCGATGGCTGCACCAAGCGGAGCGGCCGCTGGGACTGGTGCCCACGATGGGCGGCTTGCACGCCGGCCACGGCCGCCTGATCGACGAAGCGCGCGCCGCGTCGGCCACGGTGGTGGTCAGCATCTTCGTGAATCCCATCCAGTTCAATCAGAGTGCGGACTACGATCGGTATCCACGTCCACTGGACGTGGACCTCGCGCTTTGTGAGGCGCGCGGCGTGAATGCGGTATTCGTGCCGGCGGTGGCGGAGATGTATCCGCGGCCGCAGGATGTGTTGGTGGAACCGGGCCGCGTGGCGGAACACATGGAAGGGCGCTTCCGTCCAGGGCACTTTCGGGGGGTGGCGACTGTGGTGATGAAGCTGTTTCAGATCGTGCAGCCGGATCGCGCGTGTTTCGGCGAGAAGGATGCCCAGCAGTTGGCGGTGATCCGCCGGATGGTGGAGGAGCTGAATCTGCCGGTCGAGATTGTGGGCGTCCCGACAGTTCGCGAGCCGGACGGATTGGCGCTGAGCACACGCAATCGGTTGCTGAATGCCGAGGAGCGGGTCCTGGCGCCGCGGATCTACCAGGCTTTGCGCACGGCCGCGGAGCGCATCGCAAACGGGGAGACGGATGCGGCGGCGGTGAAAAGCGCGGCATTGGACAGGCTGGGGGACGACGCGCGCATGCGGGTGGAGTACCTGGAGATCGCGGACGAACGGGAAATGCAACCGGTAGCGCGGATTGCCGGGCCGGTGCGGGTGCTGACGGCGGTTTGGGTGGGCGGGACGCGTTTGATCGACAATGTGCGCTGTGGCGGCTAACCGCGGCAGCGGGCCACGGCATCTTTCCAACCCGCGAACAGGCGGTCGCGGACCGAGGCCGGCATGGCGGGCTCGAAGCGGCGCTCGGCGCGCCAGAAGCCTTCCACGTCGCCAGGACTCTTCCAGAAGCCGGTGGCCAGGCCGGCGAGGTAGGCGGCGCCCAGCGCGGTGGTCTCGATATCGACGGGGCGCACGATGGGGCAGCCGAGGATGTCGGCCTGGAACTGCATCAGGAAATGGTTGGCCGCGGCACCGCCATCGACGCGGAGCTCGGAGAGGCTTTCGCCGGAGTCGGCCTGCATGGCGTCGATCAATTCGCGGGTCTGGTAAGCGATGCTTTCGAGCGTGGCGCGGACGATGTGGGCGCGATCGGTGGAACGGGTGAGTCCGCAGAGGATGCCGCGCGCGGCGCCATCCCAGTGGGGCGCGCCCAGGCCGACGAAGGCCGGCACCAGGTAGACGCCGCCAGTATCGGCGGTGGAGGCGGCCACCGATTCGGAAGCGGCCGCGGAGGGGATGAGGCCGAGCTTGTCGCGCAGCCACTGCACTGCCGCTCCGGCGACGAACACGCTGCCTTCCATGGCGAACTGCGGCTGCGGACCGGTGGTGGCGGCGCGCGTGGCGAGCAGCCGGTTGCGCGAGACCGGCAGGTGGCCGCCGGTGTGCATCAAGGCAAAACATCCGGTGCCATATGTGTTTTTGGACAGGCCGGCGCGGAAACACGCTTGCCCGGCCAGGGCGGCCTGCTGATCGCCGGCAATGCCGGCGATGGGGATTTCGGCGCCCAGGTGTTCGGCGGCGGCCGATCCCACGACGGCGCTGGATGGCGCGATGCGCGGCAACATGGCCGCCGGGATATCGAAGATGCGGAGCAACTCGCCGTCCCAGGCGCCGGACGCGAGATTCATCAGCATGGTGCGGGAGGCATTGGTGGGGTCGGTGACGTGCACCGCGCCGTTAGTCAGCTTCCAGATGAGCCAGGTGTCCACGTTGCCGAAGAGGAGCTCGCCGTTCGACGCGCGCCGGCGGGCCTCGGGCACGTTGTCGAGAATCCAGCGGATCTTGCTGGCCGAGAAGTAGGCGTCGATGACCAGGCCGGTGCGGCTGGCGATCTCAGCGGCAGCGGGGGTGGCGGCCAGTTCGGCACACCAGGCGGCGGTGCGCCGGCACTGCCAGACGATGGCCGGCGCGACGGGCCGGCTGGTGGCGCGCTCCCAGACGATGGTGGTCTCGCGCTGGTTGGTAATACCGAGCGCCACGATCTCAGACGGAGGAACCGCGGCACGGTCGAGCAAGAGACGCGCAGCGTAAAGCTGGGCGTTCCAGATTTCGTCAGCGTCCTGCTCGACCCAGCCGGGGTTCGGATAGCGGCACTCGAAGGGGGCCGACTGCATGGCCAGGTTGCGCCCCTGCTCGTCGTAGAGCGCGGCGCGCGCACTGGTGGTTCCCTCGTCGAGGGACAGGACAAATGGCATGCCTATCAGTTTACGATTTCGATCAGCGCGCCGGAACTGGCGGCCACGTCGGAGGTGCCGGCGTAGGCGGCGGTAATGGTGCTCGAGCCCGAAGGCAGCGACGAAACCGCCAGCTTGGCGGTGCCATCGGAAAGGCTGGCGGAACCGAGGACCGTGGAACCGGCGGAGAAGGTCACCTTTCCGGTGGGCACGGTCGTCGCGGAACGGACGATCGCCGTGAAGGTGACGGACGAGCCGGCCGCCACCGGATTGACCGAGGCAATGAGCTGGGTGGTGGTCGCCGCGGCAGCGATAACCTGGGTCAGAGTAGCGGAGTCGCTATTCTTAGACGCTGAGTCACCGCCATAAGAAGCAGTCATCGAATAACTGCCGGTTCCCATAGTTACCGTTGTAAATGTAGTTACTCCCTGCGCATTGAGCGATCCGACTCCCAGCGTTGTGCCGTTCTTTTTGAATGTTACGGTGCCGGTAGGCGCCGGTCCGGAGGAAGTGACGGTAGCGGTAAAGGTGACTGGAACGCCGTAGGCTGCCGGGTTGGCGTTGGAGCTCAGGACCAAGGTCGTCGAGTTCTTGTTCACGGTCTGGCTAACCGCCTTGGAAGTGCTGGTCTGGAACGACGAATCGCCGGCGAAGGTGGCCTTGATGGTATGGGAGCCAGACGTCAACGTGGAGACAGACAAGGCCGCCACGCCGCCGGACGTGTCGGCGGTTCCGATGACGGTAGAGCCATCATAGAAAGTAACCAGATCGCCATCGGGAATGCTGCCGTAAGACGACGACACGGTGGCGGAGAATGTGACTTTCTGGCCGACGGTGGACGGGTTGGGTGAGGCCGTCAGAGAGGTCGTGGTGATGGAAGCGGTGACCTGCTGGCTGAGGACCGGCGAAGTGCTCGTCTGGTTATCGGCGTCGCCGGAATAGACCGCCACGATCGAGAAGGTACCCGCCGCGGCAAAGGTATGGGCCAAGGTGGCGGTACCTTTGGACAGCGAACCGGTTCCCAGGGTGGTGGAGCCTTGCATGAACGACACGGTGCCGGTGGGCGTGCCACCATATTGAGCTGTGACGGTAGCGGTCAAAGTCACACTTTGATTCATGGAAGACGGATTCGCGCTGGATGTCAGAGACGTGGTAGTGGCGGCCGGGTTGATGACCTGGGTCAAGTTCGCAGAAGTGCTGGCGAAGTTGGCGTCGCCCGGGTAAGCAGCGGTGAGGGCAACGGAGCCGGCGTCAAAGGTGGAGTGGGCGTACGAGGCCACGCCATTCACCAGAGTGACGGAAGCCAGTACCGTGGTGCCCTTCTTGAAGTTGATCTTGCCGGTAGGGGTGAGCGAACCGGTGCCGGCAGTGACGGTGGCGGTGAAGGTCACCGACTGGCTATAGCTAGACGGATTCTGGCTGGAGACGAAAGCGATATTTGCGGTATTGAGATTCACGGTTTGTTTCAGGATCGCGGAGGTACTGGTCTGATAGGTCGAGTCACCGGCATAAGAAGCGGTGATATTGTGCGTGCCAACGGCCAGGGACGACACTACCAGCGACGCAACGCCGCCCGTAGTCGGTGCGGCGCCCAGGGAGGCAGAGCCGTCGTAGAAAGTCACCAGCTCACCGTTCGGTATGGAGCCCGAGCTGGGAGTTACGGTGGCGGTAAACGTAACGGCCTGGCCAATGTAGGATGGAGAGCCTGACGATTTGACTTTGGTCGTGGTGGAGGTATTATTGACCACCTGATTCAAAGGCGGACTGGAAACGCTGGGGGAATCGTTGGTGTCCCCGGCATAGGAAGCGGTCACAGGGTAAGTGCCGGCGGTCGGGAAGGTGACGGTGATGGTGGCCTTCCCGCGGACCGGTGAACCGGTACCGAGGACCGTGGATCCCTGCAGCAAGGTCACGTTGCCGGTGACCTTACCGCCGTACTGGCTGTTGACGGTAGCGGTGAAGGTAATGGCTTCGTTGATGGCGCCCGGGTTCGGCGTAGAAGTCAGGGTGGTGGTGGTGGTGGCGACCTCGATCACCTGGCTGATCGTGGCGGAGCTGGCGCCGAAGTTAGAGTCACCCGCGTAGGAGGCTCTGATGGAAAGGGTTCCGGCGTCGAGGGTGGACGTAGTCATCATTCCGGTGCCGTTGGTGAGTGTGACGGAACCGATCGAGCTGGAGCCGTTGTAGATCGTAACTTTGCCGGTAGGCGTTCCCGTGCCATCCTGCGGCGCCACGGTAACGGTGAATGTGACGGATTGGCCATATGTTGCGGGATTCAAGTCGGAAGCTACGGTGGTGGCGGTGGATTCGAGATTTACCACCTGGGTGACGCCGTGAGACGTGCTGCTCTGGTAAGTGCCATCGCCGGCATAAGTGGCCGTGATGTTATGAGAACCGACCGATAGGGAAGACGTGATGAAGACGGCGGTGGCGTTGGCGGTGGTGGCCGTACCCAGGGTGTTGGTCCCATCGTAGAAGGTGACCGTCTCGCCGTTGGGGATAGATCCGCTCGAAGGATTGACGGTAGCGGTGAAGGTGACCGGCTGGCCGACGATGGAGGGCGAGCCCGAGGTCGAAAGCGAGGTAGTGGTTTTGACATTCGGGCTGGTGTTAACGACTTCGTCGAGGATCGGGGAGCTGCCGGATTGATAGACCGGGCTGCCGAGATACACGGCGGTCACCGGGTAGGTGTTCGCCTTGCTGAAGGCATTCGTGGCGATAGCCTGGCCGCCGATCAGCGGCGCGGTGGCCCAGGTGGTAGCGGGACTGCCTTGCATGAAGGCCACCACGCCACCCGGAGCGCCGCCGTACTGACCGGCGACGGTGGCCGTGAAGGCGATCGTCTGGCTGGTGGCAGCAGGGTTGGGATTGGCGGCCAAAGCGACGGTAGCGGTCTGGCCGACAGCCTGGGACAAAGTGGCCGATCCCGGGGCGAAGCTGGAGTCACCGCTGTAGTTGGCGGTGATGGAATGTTCACCGGCGGACAAGGCGGCGGTGGTTACGGATGCGGCGCGACTGGTGACCGGAAAGGTCCCCAGGGACGTGGCGCCGTCCAGGAATGTGACCGAGCCGGCCGGATTACCGCTAACCTGCACGGTGGCGGTGAAGGTGACGGACTGGCCATAGGCCGAGGGATTGGCGGAAGAGGTTACGGAAAGGGGCGAACCCACGATTTCACGGAGGGCGGCGGAACTGGCGGGAGCATAGTTGGAGTCGCCCGAGTATTCGGCCAGGAGGAAGTGTGGTCCGGCCACGGCGAATGAAGTATTCAGGGAAGCTTGTCCGGCGACGACCGGCACAGTGGAAAGGGAACTAGCGCCGTCGTAGAAGGTGACAGAGCCGCCGGCCGCTCCGGCGTTGAAGGCGGAAGAGACGTGGGCGGTCAGAAGGAGGCTCTGATTGGGGGCGGCGGGATTGGGCGAGGCGGTAAGCAGGACCGAATCCTGGTACCGGAACGGGCCGGACGCGGTATTGACCAGCACACCCACGACTCCGCCGGTGCAATTAGCGCCGGAGTTGCACTCGTTGACGACCGCTAATTCCGGCTGGCCATCGCCGTTCAAGTCGGCGATGGAGAGCGACGACGCGTAGTTGCCGCCGGTAGAGTAAGTGGCGGCGGACTGGAAGGTGCCATCGCCGTTGCCGGCGAGAATACCGAGGACGCCGGCACTACTGCCGCCGGAGGAGGAAGCCAGGTTGGACACGGCCAGATCGGGCCGGCCATCGCCATCGAAATCGCCGATGGCGACAATGTTCGGCTGATTGCCAGCCGAACCGTAGGTAACGGGCGGTAGAAAGGTGCCGTCGCCATTACCCAGAAGAACCGCGATGGAACCGTTGGAGGAGCACTGCAGGTTGGCGTAGGAGGCGCATCCATTGGCCACCACCAGATCGGCGGCACCATCGCCGTTCAAATCGCCTACGGAAACGGAATGCGCGTAGGCACCGCCAGAAGCCAGGAGCGTGGCCGGCTGAAAGGTACCGTTGCCTTTGCCGAGCAGAATGCTCACGGTATCCTGCGTGCTGCCGTTGGCTACCGCCAGGTCCGCGGCGCCGTCGTTATTGAAATCGCCGACGGCGAGGAAGACGGCGTTGGCGGCGCCGGTATCGTAGGCCAGCGGCGCCTGGAAGGTTCCATCGCCTTTGCCCAGCAGGATGGCGATGTTGCTGTCGGCGCTGGTCTGATTGGCGACCGCCAGGTCGAGTTTTCCATCGCCGTTGAAATCGGCCACAGCCACCGCATAGCTGCTGCCCGTGCCGGCAGCGTAAGTGACGGGGGAGCGGAAGGTTCCGTCCCCGACGCCCAAGAGGACGGTGATGGCGCCGGCGCCGCAGGTCAAGCTGGTGGAGCACTGGGAGGCGATGACGAGATCGGGGAAGCCGTCGCCATTGAAATCGCCGACGGCGATGGACATGGGTTCGAAGGTGCCGGTGGCATAGGTGGCGGGCGCGCGGAGAGTCCCGTTGCCATTGCCGAGCAGAACGGAAACGGACGCATAGCCGGCGCCACAATTCGAATCCGAGCAGGGATTAACGATGGCTATGTCCTGGGCGCCATCGCCGTTGAAGTCACTGGTGACCGATTGGGAGGTATCGCCAAAACCGGCGGGATAGCTCACCGGGGCGGCGAAGACGGAACCGGCATCGGCCGCAGGCCTGAGTTGCGCCGGAAATCGCGAAGGACGCTTGGCGTCGGACTGCGCCAGGGCTGCGGGGCTAACGGCGAAGCAAACCAGCAGAAAGAAAACAGGGGCAAAAGCCAGGAATTTCTTTTCCATTTAATAATGCCTTCTTATCATATTGTGTTAGTTAACAGAAGGCTATTTTCAATTCTCCTAAAGTTAGTAGTTCGCGGGATTGATTCATCTCCGAAGTTAGGGCGGCCGCAGAAACCGCCTGGATCATGAAGCGGTCGAGGCACTTGGCGACAGACTGACAGGCTCCGGGCCATCTATAATCGAGCGATGGCCCCCGGCACGCGACTTTTCACGAAGGCGCTAGGAGTGATTTACCTGATCGCGTTCGTATCGTTCGGCGTGCAGGCAGACGGGCTGATTGGCTCGCGGGGGATCCTGCCGGTGGGCAATTACCTGGAGGCGGCGCGGGGAGCCTTGGGAGCGCGGGCGTACTGGGCGGCGCCGACGTTGTTCTGGATCAATTCGAGCGACGCGGCGCTGCGGGCGGCGTGGATCGCAGGGGCGGTGCTGGCGGTGGTATTGATCCTGGGTTTCCGGCGGCGCGCCTGCCTGGCCGGGCTGCTGGTTCTGTATCTTTCGGTTTCGACGGCGGGGCAGGATTTCTGGTCATTTCAGTGGGACATTCTTTTGACAGAGACCGGATTTCTAGCGATTTTTCTGGATGCGACGCCGGGCCGCGTGTGGCTGTTCCGCTGGCTGCTGTTCCGCCTGATGTTCATGTCGGGGGTGGTGAAGCTGACGAGCGGGGATCCCACGTGGCGGAACCTGACGGCGTTGGACTATCACTACTGGACACAGCCGCTGCCGACGCCGATGGCCTGGTACATGTCCCAGCTTCCGGGATGGTTCCAACGGATTTCAACGGGGCTGGTGCTGGCGGTGGAACTGGGGGCGCCGTTCCTGATCTTCGCGCCGCGGAAGTGGCGGCGCACGGGAGCGGGCCTGCTGATCGGGCTGCAATTCGTGATTCTGCTGACGGGAAACTACACCTTCTTCAATTGGCTGACCATTGCGTTGTGCGGATTGCTGTTCGTGGAAAGGCCGGCGCCGGGCGGGCCGGCTCCGACGCGGAAGCACGGGGCGGTCACCGCGGTGCTAATGGCGTTGGTGCTGACAGCGAGCGGACTGCAGTTTCTGGATATGTTCGGTGTTCGTCTGGGATCGGCACGGCTGTACCTGACGGTAATAGCTCCATTTCGGATTGTGAACACCTACGGGCTATTCGCGGTGATGACGACGACGCGGCCGGAGATCGTGGTGCAGGGGTCGAACGACGGGACAAACTGGCAGACGTACGAATTCCGGTACAAGCCGGGCGATGTGAAGCGGGCACCGCCCTGGGTGGCGCCCTATCAGCCGCGGCTGGACTGGCAGATGTGGTTTGCGGCGCTGGGGCCGGTACAGGATAGTCCCTGGTTTTACAATTTCGCGGGGCGGCTGGTCGAAGGATCCAAGGCGGTGACGGGGCTGCTGGAGCACGATCCGTTTCCGGAGGGAGGCCCGCGGTATCTGCGGGCGGTGGAGTATGACTACCGGTTCACGAATTGGGCGGAACGGCGCAGCACGGGGGCGTGGTGGGAGGAGAAGGGTGTTTGGGCCCGTTTCGCACGCCGTTGATTCAAAGCCAATTTCCAGTAAGTTACTTGTTATGTATACACTAGCTACTTAGTTCAGGCTACGGCCGGGACCGGCTCGACATATTGCACCACCGACTCGTGGTGGCGCACGTCGGTACCATCATAAAGCTGGCGCGGACGGGCGATTTTTTGTTCGGGATCCTGGAGCATCTCCTGCCATTGGGCGAGCCAGCCGACGGTGCGGGGGATGGCGAACAGGACGGTGAAGGCGTCGGGACGGAATCCCATGGCCTGGTAGATGATGCCGGAGTAGAAGTCCACGTTGGGGTAGAGTTTGCGCTTCACGAAGAACTCGTCCTCGAGGGCGATGCGCTCGAGTTCCAGGGCGATGTCAAGTTTGGGGTTGCGTCCGGTGACCTCGAAGACCTCGAAGGCGACCTGTTTGATGATGCGGGCGCGCGGGTCGTAGTTCTTGTAGACGCGGTGGCCAAAGCCCATGAGGCGGCCGCGGCCGGCTTTGATCTGCTGGATGTAGGCGGGGACACGATCCTTGGAGCCGATCTCGTCGAGCATGCGGAGGACTTCTTCGTTGGCGCCGCCGTGGAGGGGGCCGGAGAGGGCCGCGATAGCGGCGGCGGTGGTGGAGTACGGGTCGGCGAAGGAGCTACCGACGGCGCGCATGGTGCTGGTGCTGCAATTCTGCTCGTGATCGGCGTGCAGGATGAAGAGCACTTCGAGGGCGCGGGCCAGGACCGGGTTGGCGCTGAACTTGGGTTCGTTTCGCTTCCACAGCATGTTCATGAAGTTCTTGGTGTAGCTGAGGTCGTTGTCCGGGTAGACGTAAGGCAGGCCCAGGCTGTGGCGATAGGCGTAGGCGACGAGGGTCGGCATTTTACCGATGACGCGGGCGATCTGGAGTTTGCGCACCTCGGGATCGTGGATGTTGCGGGCTTCGGGGTAGAAGGTGGAGAGAGCGGCGACGGTGCTCATGAGAATGCCCATGGGGTGGGCGTCGTAATGGAACCCTTCCATGAGCTTCTTGAGGTTCTCATGGATCATGGTGTGGTGGGTGATCTCGGCTCTCCAGCGTTCGAGATCGGCAAGGCTTGGCAACTCGCCGTTCAGGAGCAGGTAGGCCACTTCCAGGAAGCCGCACTTTTCGGCGAGCTCCTCGATCGGGTAGCCGCGATAGCGGAGGATGCCGCGGTCGCCATCCAGATAGGTGATGGCGCTGCGGCAGGCAGCCGTATTCATGAAAGCGGGATCGTAGCTGAGCAGTCCAAAGTTGTCCGGACTGGTTTTGATCTGGCGGAGATCGAGGGCCCGGATGGAGTCGTTGGTAACTGGAATTGTATAGGCTTTTCCAGTCCGGTTATCCGTAATGGTCAGAGTTTGATCGGACATTGTCTATTAATCCGCTCCTAAAAGTGGTGTGCGCTTCGTGCAGCAATTCGGTTTCCACAGCCGAATGGCCGAAAAAACAACAATTGTGCAAAACTCTCTGGGCCAAATGACGCTTCCGGCGCGGGCAAGTGGGTCATAGCGGGGCCGGCGGAGTGGTTCAGCGGGAACGGGCTTTGATGGCCTGCATGGTCAGCATGGCCTGCTCCTGGACTTTTTCGGGCATGCCGGGCAGGGCGCGCGAGAAGCGCTCGATCTCGTCGAGATCGGCGGGGGTACCGACGATCCAGAGAGCGCGGAGGGCTTCCCAGGCGTGCTCTTTGTCGGCGGACAGTTCGACGAGAGGATCGCCGGGAGCGACGGTGGCGCCGTCGCGGCGGGTGAGGTCGCGGACTTCGCCGGGCAGGGCGGAGCGGACCTCGGTGGTTCCAACGTGGGCGACCAGAGTTCCGGCGTTCACGTACTCACCTAATTTAAGCCGGTAGTGAAGGAGGCCGGCGGCGGGGGATGCGATGGTGGAGGGGCGCAACATGGCCAGCAGTTCGGGGCGGGCGGCGGGGTCGTTGAAATTCGAGAGAGCCAGCGCGGCGTTGCGGCGGACGAGGGGCTGGGGATCGTGAAGGAGTTTGGCCAGCGCGTCGTGGAACGGGGCGTAGGTGTGGTCCTGGCCCATGATCCAGGCGGAGGTTTCGCGGAGCTCGAGGTAGGGGCTGGCGGAGAGGCGCACCACCTCGGGATACCACTGGGCGGCGGAGGGATCGTGCCGCGACATGCGTTCGCCGATTTGCACGAGGGCATGCTGGGCGTGGCGGGGTTTCTCGCGGTCGGCGAGGTAGGCGGCGATCTGGGGGTCGGTCAGCTTGCGGCCGAACCAGGTGAGGTACCAGAAGAGGAAGGGGAACAGGACCAGCAGGAGGGCGAACAGGGTAACCAGGAGATAGGCGCGTTGGCGGACCATCGCCATGATGATAGCAGCAGGGGGCGGGTTACTTCTGCAGCCAGATGTTCATGCCGATGCCGTCTTCGGCGATGGCCGCGGAGCGGAACGGAGTTTGGGCCGCCAGGCGCTCGAATTCGGGCTTGGTGTACGCGCGTTTGAGCAGCGAATAACGGAAGGCGAGGCGCGTGAACCAGGCGTTAACGGCGCCGAGGCGCATGCCGGCGACCTCCTGGTTGACGGCGTGGAGGGGGGCGTCGCGGCGCAGGTCGACGATCCAGGCGCGGCCGCCGGGTTTCAGGACGCGATGCATCTCGCGGAGGGCTTCCACGGGCTGGGAGAAGTTCTTGAACGCCGCGCGGCGGAACAGGAAATCGAACTGGCCGGCGGGGAAGGGCATGGCGGAGGCGCTGCCCTGGCAGAACTCGGCGGAGATGCCGGCCTGCGCGGCATGGCGGGCGGCGATTTCGACGAAGGTGCGGCTGATATCGAGGCCGGTGATCCGATAGGGGCCGAGCCGGGCGAGCTCCAGGACGAAGTAACCGGGTCCGGGGGCGACCTCGAGGATGCGGGCGTGTGGGGGCAGGAGGGCGGCGACGCGCCGGGCGTCGGCGGCGAAGGCGGGGAGCGAGCGGGCGGTGTTGCGGGCGTACCACCTGGCGACCAGGCCCTCCATGGGGGCGCCCTTGTAGGGCTTCGGCTTGGCGTGCACGGGATGTAGCTCGATCGGTTGATTACTTATAAACTAAGCTACTTAGAGAATATGCTATACTGGGCGGCGATGTCAAGAAGCTCGAGGCGGGGCGAACTGGGCGAACGGCTGGCGCGGGCGGTGCGGGAAGCCATCGCCGCGGCGATTCTCTTCAACCAGCGGGTGGCCGACGACGCGGGCATGAACCTGCGGGACTTGCAGGTGCTGCACCTGCTGCAGCTGCACGGGCCGTCGACGCCGCGGGACCTGGCGCGCTGGGCCTCGGTCACGACGGGCGGGATGACGGTGGTGCTGGACCGGCTGGAGAAGGGCGGCTACGCGCGGCGGGAGGCGAATCCGGCGGACCGGCGGAGCTCGATCGTGCACCTGATCCCGGAGAGTCTGCGGAAGCTGGAGGGGGTGTACCGGGCCAAGGGCCGGCTGCTGGCGGAGGCGATCGCGCGGTACGGGGAGCGGGATTTGCGGCTGCTGATCCGGTTCTTCGAAGATATCACTGGGGTGGAGGGGTGACGGGGAGCGTGTCGAATTTGATGGCGGCGTCGGCGCCGAATTTGCGGAAGGCGGCGTAGCGGAAATCGTCTTCGACCATCAACTGGCCGCCGGAATAGGCGCGGTGGGTGACGGCGGCGGGGGCCAGGTAGCCCTGGGCGTTGAGGGTGTAATCGACGGTAGCTTCGTCGCGGAGGACGGTTTTGCCGCCGGCGCGGGATTCGACGACGGAGATGCGGAGGGGCAGGCCGTCGGGGACGCGGGCGTAGATGCGTCCTTGCACGCGCTGGTGGATGGCGCGGTGACCCTGGAAGACGAGCAGACGGGCGGGTCCGGCGGTTTGGGTGTAGCTGACGATTTTGACGGCATCGGCGCCGATGCGGGAGTCGCCCGAGAGGGCGTAGGTGTAGTTGACGAGTTGGTGTTTGGTGAAGAGGAGCAGGAGAGGGCCGAAGTCGACGGCGGCTTCGGTAAGGCCGTATTTCTGGAAATTCTCGAGCATGCGTTTTTTGGCGCGGTCGTCGTTGGAGGTGAGGTTCAGGGCCAAGGCGTGGCGGGCGGCTTTAGGGGAGGCGATGGGGCGGCCGTCGACGGAGGTGACCTGGCGGAACTCGTGGATGGACTCGGGGGCGCCGGCGAGGGTGCCGTAGCTGTATTCGGAGACGATCTCGCGGGTCTGGTAGGCGGGGGGCGGGGGTTTGAGGGCATCGGCGCCGATGCGGGGGTGGAAGCGCGGGGCGGGTTTGCGGGCGCGCTGGGTGAGGGTCTCCTGGGAGACGATACGGGGGGCGGCTTTGTAGAAGGTTTCCGCTTCTTCCGAGAGGCGGGAGAGGATTTGGGGGAGGGTTTGGGGCCGGGCGAGGGTGGGCAAAAGGCAGATAAGTGCCAGCCTGTGCATAGGTTTAGTTTAGCTGGTGGCGGGTCCGGAAAAAAATGGCGCCAGGGGGTTGCGCGGCTGTAACGGTTCTGATATTCTTAGGAAGTCGCCGATTTCGAGAATCGAGTCAAGGAGTGTGCGAGTTGCTTTGCGCCTTGACGGTATGGTATAAAGTTTAAAGATTCTCGTGTAAGGAATGGTAACAAAACTCCGCGCGGGCCACCGCCGGAGCGGAATACGGCCTTCCTGGTAGGTTCTTTTCAACAAGTTCTTCAATTTGGGCTGCGCGTGCGCGATTTTTGAGCGGCGCAGCCAGCGAATTTCGAGGCCTGCTGCCGCGGGCGTTTCTGCGAGGATGCGTCCGGCGGGCAGCGAAGATCTTTGACAATCTGGTTGGATGCACAAGTAACATTCGTCAGAGACTCTGAGTTAAAAGTCGGGGCGATCAACTCACAACTTCAAACGAGAGTTTGATCCCGGCTCAGAATCAACGCTGGCGGCGCGCTTAACACATGCAAGTCGGACGAGAAAGCGGGGGCAACCTCGTGAGTAAAGTGGCGTACGGGTGAGTAACACGTGGGTAATCTACCTCTTGGTGGGGAATAACGCTGGGAAACCGGCGCTAATACCGCATAAGCTCGGGAGAGGAAAGCAGCAATGCGCCGAGAGAGGAGCCCGCGGCCGATTAGCTAGTTGGTGAGGTAACGGCCCACCAAGGCAAAGATCGGTAGCCGGCCTGAGAGGGCACACGGCCACACTGGCACTGAAACACGGGCCAGACTCCTACGGGAGGCAGCAGTGGGGAATCTTGCACAATGGGGGAAACCCTGATGCAGC